>Ga0316217_10000500_pt1 | contig 56212 bp, 54 predicted proteins | sample 1anoAmetaG_FD_203633 | JGI IMG/M metagenome (GOLD analysis project Ga0316217, IMG submission 203633) | Freshwater microbial communities from Trout Bog Lake, Wisconsin, USA - 1anoA | ecosystem: Environmental > Aquatic > Freshwater > Lake > Hypolimnion/Profundal zone | place: USA: Wisconsin...
TATCGGCCCGAGGCTTACGGGCAGAATTTTAAAGACCTTGATGTTGCCTTGATTGGCGTACCCATGGATTTGGGCGTTACCAACCGCGCCGGTGCGCGGCTTGGCCCCCGCGCGGTGCGGGCGATTGAGCGGATCGGGCCTTACGAGCATGTTTTAAAACGAATGCCCGTTTCCTCGCTGCGGGTGGCAGATGTGGGCGATATTCCATTTCGGAGCCGCTATAGTCTTGAAAGCTGCCATGAAGATATTGAGGCTTATTATAACGCCGTGCTTGATGCAGGCGTCATCCCCGTGTCCTGCGGCGGCGATCATTCGATTACGGGGTCTATTCTCAAAGCGATTGGCCGCAACGCACCTGTTGCGATGGTGCATATCGATGCGCATTGTGACACATCGGGGCCTTATGAAGGCTCTAAATTTCACCATGGCGGGCCGTTTCGCAAAGCAGTGCTTGATGGCGTTCTTGACCCTGAGCGGGTCATCCAAATTGGCATTCGAGGGGGTGCGGAATATCTCTGGGAATTTTCCTATGAGAGCGGGATGACGGTGATTCATGCCGAGGAGATATCTAAACTCGGCACTGAACAAATCATCGCCAAGGCCCGCGCCGTGGTTGGCGATGGGCCTGTTTATGTGAGTTTCGATGTCGATAGTCTTGATCCGGCCTTTGCGCCCGGCACAGGTACGCCGGAAGTTGGTGGTCTAACAACGCGCGAAACGCTTGAGATCATCCGCGGCCTTGCCGGGCTTGATATTGTTGGAGCCGATGTTGTGGAGGTGGCTCCGCAATATGATGCCACCAGCAATACAGCGCAGGCGGGCGCACAGACCTTGTTTACGCTGCTCAGCTTGGTGGATATTGCGATTGAGAAAAGAAGAGGCGAATAGGAAGTGGGGAGTAGGGTGTAGGGAGTAGGGAGTAGGGTGTAGGGAGTAGGTAATGTTTCCTCATGGTGAGCCGCCGCGAAGCGGCGTGTCGAACCACGGCTACCGCCCTTCGACTCCCGCCGCTATGCGGCGTGGCTCAGGGTGAGGTGAATTTTGAGTTTTGTTTATGGCATCACTGTTAACCCTACTCCCTACACCCTACACCCTACTCCCTATTCGCCATTCGCTATTCGCCAAAAAAGGACGAACACCTAATGACTACCCCGCATCTATTCACCCCCCTCGCCATTGGCCCCGTTACATCACCTAACCGCATCGCGGTCGCGCCCATGTGCCAATATTCCGCCGATGATGGTTCAATGACGGATTGGCATCTTCAGCATCTTATGAACCTTGCCATGTCGGGTGCGGGGCTTGTGATGATTGAAGCGACTGGTGTTGAGCGCCGGGGGCGCATTACGCATGGCTGTGTTGGGCTTTATTCAGACGCGAATGAGCGCGCGATGGCGCGTGTATTGGCGGCAGCGCGAGCGGTTGCCTTACCGGGTACCTTGTTTGGTATTCAATTGGGCCACGCTGGCCGTAAAGCATCCGCGCAGCGGCCATGGGAGGGTGGCGCGGCGTTGAAATCCGATCAAGATCCGTGGGCTACCGTGAGCGCATCAGCGAATGCCTTTGGCCCTCATTGGCACACGCCAGAAGCGCTCGATGAAGCGGGGATTGCGCATACGATCAATGCGTTTGTGCAGGCCGCAAAACGCGCGGTGCGTTTGGGTATCGAGGTGATTGAACTTCATATGACGCATGGCTATCTCATGCATCAATTTTTCTCGCCGCTTTCCAATACACGCACCGATTCCTATGGCGGCTCGCTCGATAACCGTATGCGCTTTGGGCTTGAAGTGATGGATGCCGTTTATGCGGCGTTACCAAAATCGGTGGCCGTCGGTGTGCGCATTGCGGCAAGCGACTGGATGGAGGGTGGGGTAACGATTGATGACGCCGTAACCTTTATCGCAAACCTCAAAGAACGCGGCGCGGCCTATGCGTGTGTGAGTTCTGGTGGGCTTGATCCGGCAGCAAAAGTGATTGCGGGTCCGAATTATCAAGTGGGCTTTGCCAATGCGATCAAACAGAAAACCGGCATTACGACCCGTGCCGTCGGTATGATTGTGCTGCCTGAACAGGCGGAGCAGATTTTGGCCGAGGGTAAAGCGGATCAAATCGCGCTGGCCCGCGCCTTCCTCGATAATCCGCGTTGGGGTTGGTATGCGGCGGATGCGCTTGGCGTCGATCTTAAACGCCCGCCACAATATGACCGTGCGCGCAAAGCGCTTTGGCCGGGGGAAGCGTTGAAGCGGGGGTGAGGATAAGCGGTTCGTAAGCCTGTGGATAGATTGTGGATGGTATGTGGATAGGCCGTGGTTCGACTCGCGCTTTCAGCGCGGCTCACCATGAGGGTTATAGAAGCTTCCCTCCTCATCCTGAGCCTCGCCGAAGGCGAGAGTCGAAGGACGTTGAGCCTCGCCGAAGGCGAGAGTCGAAGGACGTTGAGCCTCGCCGAAGGCGAGAGTCGAAGGACGTTGAGCCTCGCCGAAGGCGAGAGTCGAAGGACGTTTCTCTTTACCCCACCCGCCGATCCACCATCCGCGCATCCATCCGCGTCAAAGCGAGGCGCGGCAACAAACCTTCTCGAAGCACCGAGGTTGATGCCACAAGTCCATGCAATGTGTTCACGCGTCCCGTCACGCGAGGCTGCACATTCATCACCCAAGCACTGAGCGTAGCCCGTAATCCGCGTTTGGCATGAAACGGAATAAAAGCGGCATGGGTTGGCGGGGGCCTATCCGATAGCCAATCGCCAAGTGCCGTGAGCCAATCACCTGACGGGACTAAACCGGGTGTGATCACCAAGGACCAATCGGAGCGAACAAAATCCGCGCCTTTTTTAAGCAAAGCTTCATAAGATCCTGCCTCGACGATGTAGGCGCAACCGGCTGCATCAGCATAGTGCTCGAACAGGGTGGAGGGCTTGGCACTCACCAACACACAATCACGCAAAACGCCCTCGGCCACACCCTCGACCAAGGCGGCGAGCGTTTCGAGTGTGGCAGGCTCTTCTTTTAGAGCAGGCAGAATGACCGATATCATGCCGCGTCACATAGCATGGACGAATGAAATCTGTGTGCCTCTGTTTTTAGCAGTTGAAGCCTTAATTCGGGCTTGATGAATCAGGCTGTTTCGTGATGTTCTCATAATGTTCTAGTTTAGGAGCGGTGATGATACGCGCGAATGAAAATGAGCTTGTCGCTGAAAGGCTCACGGTAGATGGTGTCGATATAGATCGGCGGCGCGGGCGCGGGGCTGTCACCAATGTCTCGGGTCGCTTTGAGCCGACAGCGCGGGTGGCCGAAGACGATGGCTGGGATTCGATGGCCGAGCTTCCGGCTTTTAAGACAAGCGTTACGGTGGAGAAGCCGCGCACGATTATTACGACCAATCAATCACCCGATATTCCGTTTGACCGTTCGATCAATCCTTATCGCGGCTGCGAGCATGGTTGCATTTATTGTTTCGCGCGCCCGACCCACGCCTATATGGGCCTTTCGCCGGGGCTTGATTTTGAATCAAAGCTTTATGCCAAAGAGGGTGCGGCGGAACTTTTGGAGCGAGAATTATCGGCCCCGAATTATACGCCGCGTATGATCGCGATTGGCACCAATACCGACCCCTATCAGCCGATTGAGCGCGAGCGGAAGATTATGCGCTCACTGTTAGAGGTTTTGGCTAAATTCAAGCATCCCGTAGGCATTGTCACGAAGTCCGGATTGATTACGCGCGATATTGATATTTTGGGGCCGATGGCGGCGCAGGGTTTGGCCAAGGTTCATTTGTCGATCACAACACTTGACCCGGTGCTGGCCCGCCAAATGGAGCCGCGCGCAGCGACGCCTGCAAAGCGGTTGAATACCGTGCGGCAATTGATTGCGGCGGGTATTCCCACGGGGGTGATGGTGGCACCCCTTATACCATCACTCAACGATCACGAGATCGAGCGGATTTTGGAGGCGGCAGCGGGAGCGGGTGCGCTGGAGGCGAATTATATCTTTTTGAGGCTGCCGCTTGAAATCCGTGATTTGTTTCGCGAATGGTTGTTGGAGCATCATCCCGGAAAATTACGCCATGTTTTATCGCTCGTGCAAACGGCGCGCGGCGGTAAAGATTATGTCGCCCGCTTTGGTGAACGTATGACAGGCGAAGGCCCTTATGCCGAATTGATCGCCCAACGCTTCAGGCTTGCGACAGAGCGATTGGGATTGAATCGGCAGAGGTTGCGGTTGAAGAATGATCTCTTTGAGCGGCCCGCGCGGGCGGGGGATCAGTTAAGTTTATTTTGAAGGTGCTTTAAATTTTAAATTCTGTAGGCATTCCTGCCTTAAACCATTCTTCCATTGATCCAATGAACTCACGAGTAGGATAATCAAGATCATCATCACTGGAAAAGCCAAGTGATACCCGCCGATCGCGGTGCCAGTCGAGAAAATCTGCATATTTGCTTTGAATTTTGGCTGCTGCAATTTGCTCAGACGCGCCCGCTTCTGCAACTAAGAAATTGCGAACTTTTCTAATCGCAATATCATATTTCTCATTATGCGGTTCAACATCGCAGTCTGCAAGATCGGACAAGACGGCTTTAAGTTGATATTTTTTTGATTCTAAAATGAGCATCTTTTTTGAGTAATGGGCGCTGGTTCCAAAATGCTTACACCCAAAATCAATACCGAGCTCAAAAGGCATATTTAATCGAAAAAGTTCCCCTTTCTTGCTTGCAATACTCCGACTGAGATCATGGATAGAATATTTCGAATTTTCGATTAGACCATATATTTTGGATAATCGATTTTCCGACGAATCGACGCGCTCAAGAGCAATTCTTGGCCTGTATCCAAGATATGAAATACAAAACAATATAGCTTGTAGAATAGGTTGGAATTCCAGATCAAAGGGACAATTGACAAAGATCGAATTATTGAATTCCGCATCTTTCATATTGAAGCTCAGACAAGCGAAAAATCGACCGCAAAGTCGAGCTTGTCGATCACTCGGCCATTGCTGTCGTGAATAACCAATTTTGAGCGGTTTTTTCGGGCAATAACCTTACCACGACTAATAGCTTCGCGTTTGGTTTTATAAACCGCGGTAGCTCGGGACGCTTCAGACTTTAAAACGCTCCAATTATCGCCCTGTGGTACAATATGAATGTTAGCCATCGAACAAACCCATCGTAATTTGGCAAATTTTGACCGTTAAGTTAAACAACGGATTCGAATACATCAAGGGTCTTGATATAGGTTTTGCGAGATAAATACGCCACTTTGAAAAACCTAGCTGTGATCTCTCCTGATTTTAATCTCGAATCCGCCTACATAGCACGTGGGTTAGGTCCCGTCGCTGGTATCGATGAAGCGGGCCGTGGACCGCTTGCGGGGCCTGTTGTGGTGGCGGCGTGTCTTCTTGATGCTGCCAATCTCCCCTCGGGCATCAACGATTCGAAAAAACTTACAGCAACCAAACGCGAAGCTTTGTACGAGGCAATTCTAGCCACCGGGCATGGCGCCATTGTTATCGTCTCAGCTCAGACCATTGATGCAATCAATATTCGCGCGGCGACGTTGCAGGGGATGGCGGCGGCTGTTCGCGGGTTGGCGGTTCACCCTCGCTATGCGTTGATCGATGGGCGCGACGTGCCGCAGGGTTTGCCTTGCGCGGGGGAGGCCCTCATTAAAGGAGATGCGAGGTCTCTATCGATTGCGGCGGCTTCGATTTTGGCCAAGGTTACGCGGGATCGTTTGATGATCCGCGCGGCGAAATTTTGGCCGGGCTATGGCTTTGAGCGGCATATGGGCTATGGCACAGAAGCGCATTTGCAAGCGATTAAAAAGCTTGGGCCATGTCCAATCCACCGGATGAGCTTTGCGCCGTTGAAAATTTGATTTGCGGTTTCTGTTTAGTGATGATGAGCGATCTTATCCCTCATTGCTTTGCTCTCCCTCGCGATGAGGGGAGGATATATTATTCGCTTATCGCTTTTTTAAATTTTTGTACGTCGTTTTTCGCGCAATCGAAAAAATCAATCATATTCTCAAGGATATGGATTTCGGATCGCGAGCCTCCCGGCTCGCATTCTTGCGCGGCAGGAGCCGCGCGGTCCGAGTAGTTTTATCTTGCTTATCGTTTTTTGAATTTTTGCATATCGTTTCGGGCGCATTCAAAAAAATCGATCATGGATTCAAGGACGATGATTTCACTCTCTTTCAAAGGCCGTTTTTCGAGTTCGACAATTTCATAAATCCTGAGCATAGCCGATTGCGTCATGGCCATAGCGAGATGAGCAAGCTCGCTGATATCCGCATCTTGGGGGAAATAGTTGAGATACATTGTGCACCCTCCTGATATGAGATTGGCCCCAGCGCGTAATTGCGCTGGTGCCGGGGTGCTCAAAAGGCCATTCAATCATGGCTGCGACGCTTTTAGTCTCGCGACCTGAACATAACATCGCCACCCCGACGTGTAAAACACGCAAGGGTGCATCTGGTCACGGCAGATGCTCTGCCGGATTGAATGAGGCTTTTGAGACCCCAAGCCATGGTTCTGCATGGCTTGAAGCCAGTAAAGCAAACGCCGGATAAAAACGCAAATTGCTTACCCGCTGTGGTGAGGCTCATCGGACCGCGAGCCTCCCGGCTCGCATTCTTTGCGGGCGAGGACGCCCGCGGTCCGGGTGGGAAGCGCAAGGACGATGAACGATTAGGCTTAACCCTTCAGTAACCATGATACTGAGTAATTGAATCAAATCGGTTTGAATCCGATTACTAAACCCTCTGTTTACCATGCGACTCTTAGGATTCCTTCTGTTGATCAACAGGATGGTTTCACGATGGGTTCTACACGTTTAAGCGCATTACATGCATCTGCTGCTGTATCGGTCTCGCGTCGCGCGACGCCGCATGTGGTGGCGAACAACGAGCCCTTATTGTTCGTGCGAAATACGGTGTTACTGGGCGACTCCATCGCCTTGTTGAACAGTTTGCCTGAGGCGAGTGTTGATCTTATTTTTGCCGATCCACCCTATAATTTGCAGCTTGAAGGTGCGTTGAACCGCCCCGATCAATCGCTTGTTGATGCGGTCGATGATGACTGGGATAAGTTTGCGAGTTTTGCAGAGTATGATCGCTTTACGCGCGATTGGATGAAAGCCGCACAGCGCGTGATGAAACCCAATGCGACCTTATGGGTCATTGGATCATATCATAATATTTTCCGCGTCGGCGCGATCATGCAGGATTTAGGTTTTTGGCTGCTCAATGATATTGTGTGGCGCAAAGCCAATCCGATGCCAAATTTTCGCGGGCGGCGATTTACCAATGCCCATGAGACGATGATTTGGGCCTCTAAAAGTGCGGCGGCTAAAAATTATACGTTTCACTATGAGGCGTTGAAAGCGGCAAATGAAGATACGCAAATGCGATCTGACTGGTATTTACCGCTTTGCACGGGCGGCGAGCGTTTAAAAGATTCAAACGGCGATAAAGTGCATCCCACGCAAAAGCCTGAGGCTTTATTGGCGCGCATCTTATTATCATCTTCAAACCCCGGCGATGTTGTGCTTGATCCATTTTTTGGCAGTGGTACGACAGGGGCTGTCGCTAAAAAGCTCGGTCGCCATTATATCGGCATTGAGCGCGATCCGGATTATGCCAAAGCCGCGCGCGCCCGCATTGCGGCTGTTCAACCTTTAGATGATGCGGCACTTGCGATTACACCATCAAAGCGCAGCGAACCGCGTATTCCGTTTAATACGCTGATTGAAGCGGGGCTTATTATGCCAGGTGTTGAGTTGGTGGATTCTAAGCGACGTTTTCGTGCGAAAGTGAAAGCGGATGGCTCTTTAGTGCTAGGCCCTGCAACGGGTTCGATTCACAAAATTGGCGCACTCGCGCAAGGCTTGCCCGCGTGCAATGGCTGGACGTTTTGGCATATTGAAAAAGGCAGCGAGCTGATCGTAATCGATACGCTCCGGCAAGATATTCGCGCAGCGATGCCTGCGGATTAAGATGGATTTAATACGGCCTGAAAAAATACTTGATCTTGATCCGCGCGATCCGGTTTTTTTTAACAATCCCTATCCTGCCTATCATGCAATAAGACAGCGCTCCCCGGCGTTTTTCTGGAAACAATTCGGCATGTGGTGCTTTGCTTCTCATGCCGATGTCATGGCATTGTTTCGTGACAAGCGATTTGGGCGGCAAATTTTACATATTGCAACGCGCGATGAGTTGGGATGGCCGGAGACCTCCTCTCACGTTAAACCCTTTTATGATGTGGAAGACCATTCGCTTTTATCGCTTGAGCCACCAGATCACACGCGGCTTCGCACACTGATCAATCGGGCATTTGTTTCGCGTCAAGTGGAGCGTTTAGCACCACGCATCAATAGGCTTGCGCATGAGCTGATGGATGGTTTTGAGGCCAATGGCCGCGTGGAGTTGATTGAGGCGTTTGCAACGCCTGTTCCGGTGATTGTGATTGCGGAATTACTGGGTGTACCAACCGATATAGCACCGCAATTACGCGATTGGTCGCATAAAATGGTGGCGATGTATCAATTTGGTCGCAGCCGTGATGCGGAAGATTTAGCTGTTAAGGCAACGCAGGAATTTGTTGCTTATTTGAAGGTTTACATTGCTGAGCGTCGAAAGAAGCCGGCGGATGATTTAATCAGCCATCTCATTAGCGCAGAAACGGAAGGCACACAGCTAACCGAGGATGAGCTTGTTTCAACTTGCATCTTGGTGCTGAACGCCGGGCATGAAGCAACGGTGCATTCGCTCGGTAACGGCGTTAAAGCCATTCTCGAAACAGGCATTGATGCGCGCGCCTTTCTCTCTGATGTGGCGAGTGGCGAAAGATTGGTCGAAGAACTGTTGCGTTTTGATGCGCCGCTGCATCTTTTTACGCGCTATGTTTTGGAGGATGTGGAGTGGAACGGTGTCGCCCTTAAAAAGGGGGATGAAATTGGCTTGATGTTGGGGGCTGCTAATCGCGATCCGGCGCGGTTTATCGACCCTGATCGACTTGACCCGACCCGCGATCCAAATCCGCAGCAAAGTTTTGGTGGAGGCATCCATTTTTGCGTCGGGGCACCCCTCGCAAGGTTAGAAATGCGGATCGCGTTGAAGGTTTTGTTTGAACGGCTACCAAGGCTACGGCTGGCGCAAAGGCCAGTTTATCGTGATGTTTATCATTTTCACGGGCTGGAACGGTTGGATGTGGAATTTTAAATGGATTGGCGCATGGCTTTGATACCATCAAAACACAATGCGCATGAGATTGGTACGCCGAAAATGCGTATCCGTGATCAATCCGCTTGGGCCTTAAGCTATATGGCTTTCGGTCGTATCGATGAGCAATTGACTCAATGATTTTAAATCGAGTTTAAGCCGCGATATGGCCTAAGCCCGACACGCCAATCCATAATGTGTAAAGACCCACCAGAATGATCAATGCACTTGACAGATAGGGCGCGTTGTTAGCCCATTTCTTGAGGTTTTTGAAGCGGCCTGAGGCGTGGCGGATACCCAAGGCGGCAACGGCACCGACCGTTACCATGGTTACGGCCAGGCCAATTGAAAAGCAGAGCACCAAAAACGCTCCCATGGTGATCTGTTTCAGTTGCAGGCAGATAAGCAGCACCGTTACCGAGGCCGGGCAAGGGATGAGGCCGCCTGTTAAGCCGAATAAAACAATCTGCCCCGTCGTTGCCGTGCGGCCCGCAAAGCGACGCTGGATATCTTCAGAATGCATACGGGAATGGGCGTCTGAATAGGCATCTTCTGGAAGTTGCAGCGCTTCGGTATTGAAGGCCGATGCGCTTACGGGGTGATGATGGCCGTGGGATCCGTGACCCCCATGCGAACCGTGACCGCCATGATGATCATGATTGCGCGGATGCTGGTCCTGCCAAGTCCGCCAGACCATCCAGAAGGCGATCGTCAAGATAATCACGCCTGAAGCAATCTGCAAATAAGGCTCGGTTGATTCCGACGTGATGCCTTGGCCAAAATGCAAACCCGCAAGCGCGATGATCCAGACAATAGCGGTATGCGATAGCGTTGCTGCAAGCCCAAGCAGCACAGCCTGCCCAACCGTACCACGAACCGCAATGATAAAGGCTGCCATCATGGTTTTAGAATGACCGGGCTCAAGCCCGTGCAGCGCACCGAGTAATATGGCGCTTGGGATAAACAGCCAGAGATTCTGACTACCGGATTGAATGAGGCTTGCGAGATCGGTCATAGCGGCACCCTAAATATTGGATTCGTCATGGGCAACTGCTTTTGCACAAAAAACGCCCCCGTTTGGGAGCGTTTTTGCATAAATTCCATGGCAGGCCGATTATGGTAGCGGCGACGGGCTTTCGGACAGCGAACGGAGATAGGCGATAATATCAGCGCGCTTGGCACCATCGCCTAAACCAGCATAACCCATGGCCGTACCCGCAATATAAGCCTTCGGATTGGTGATAAAGGCGTCAAGCGAAGCGTAATCCCATTTCTCACCTTTGCCATTGCGCTCTTTCAAGCCCGCGGAATAGTTAAAGCCTGCAACCGATCCCTTGACGCGATCGACAATGCCATAAAGCGCTGGACCGACTTTAGCGGCAGAACCCTTTTCAAAATTATGGCAGGCTTGGCAAGCCTTCACCCCTGCTTCGCCGCGTTTGACATCGGCCACTTTCAGGCGTTCCGCGATGGGCGCATCCGTTGGGCCAGCCTTGGCTTCGGCTGCGGGAGCGGCTTCCTTCGCCTCGCCCCCCGGTAGCGCATAGCCCTCTATCTTGACCTTTGGGCCCGAAAAAATACCTTCCGCAACAATGCCCGTTCCCATCACAAGCAATAGGACGGCCAGAACGGCACCAGATATTTTGTTAAATTCAAACGAGTCCATTCCGAAGCTCCGATAATGATTTTTCGCGGCCCAGTGACAGGAGGCCTCTTTATCAAAGGCCACACCAAAAAATTAGTTGCACCCGATTACCCGCTTTGCGCTGCACTTGGCAACTCGTATAAGCGGGTTTCAGCTGATACTTTTTATCAGTTCTGCTATTTTATTCGGTAACGGTAACCAAAATAAGAATATCTGATGTCTGATCCTGTTATTTTAATTCCCGCGCGTATGGCTTCCACCCGTCTTCCAGGTAAACCTTTGGCCGATATTGGCGGGGAGCCGATGATTGTGCATGTCTGGCGTCGGGCGATGGAAACGGGTCTCGGACCTGTCGTCGTGGCGACCGATACGGTGGAAATCGTGGCGGCAATCGAAAAAGCGGGCGGTATCGCAGTGCTAACACGCGCGGATCATCCGTCTGGCTCGGACCGGATTTTCGAAGCGGTTGAGGCCTTTGATCCCGAAGGCCGCCATGATGTCGTCGTGAATGTGCAAGGCGACCTGCCCACTATCGACCCGATGGCGATAGCGGCATCGGTGCCGCCTTTGTCCAACCCGTTGGTGGATATTGTAACCTTAGCGGTGGAAATTCATCGCGAAGAAGAAAAGACCGATCCGAATGTGGTCAAAGCCGTGTGCACGGAAATCGCTCCGCGCCTGATGCGGGCGCTGTATTTTACCCGCGCCACCGCGCCGACAGGGCCGGGGCCGCTTTATCATCATATCGGGCTTTATGCCTGGCGACGCAGCGCGCTGAAGCGGTTTGTGGCGCTCCCGCCATCACCGCTTGAAATCCGCGAGCGGCTTGAACAGCTTCGTGCGCTGGAAGCCGGAATGCGGATCGACATTGCCTTGGTGGATGATGTACCGCTAGGCGTTGACGCGCCGCATGATTTGGAGCGTGCGCGCGCTATTTTAGCTAACCGCCCTAAGGTGCACTAAGAGATGACTGAAAATAAATTGATTGCCTATCAGGGCGAACCGGGTGCCAATTCCGATATCGCCTGCCGCGACGTGTTCCCCGATTGGACGCCTTTACCCTGTGCCTCGTTCGAAGATGCGTTTGGCGCGATTATTGATGGTACCGCAAGCCTCGGCATGATCCCGATTGAAAACTCGCTCGCGGGCCGTGTGGCCGATATCCACCATTTCCTGCCACAATCGGGCCTGCACATTATTGATGAGTATTTTTTGCCGATTCATTTTCAGCTTTTGGCGGTTAAAGGCACGAAGATCGAGGATTTGAAAAGCGTACATAGCCATGTTCACGCGCTAGGCCAGTGCCGCAAAATTATCCGCCAATATGGTTTGAAAGCGGTGATTGCGGGCGACACCGCAGGCTCGGCGCGGGAAGTCTCCGAATGGGGTGATAAAACCCGCGCGTCGCTCGCAACCGCTTTGGCCGGAAAAATCTACGGGCTTGAGACGCTCGCCGAAAATGTCGAGGACTCAGCCCACAACACTACGCGCTTTATCGTGCTCTCAAAAGAACCGAAATGGGCAAAGCCGAACAATGGCCCCACCGTAACCACCTTCCTCTTCCGCGTCCGCAACGTGCCGGCCGCTTTGTATAAAGCCCTCGGCGGTTTTGCGACCAATGGTGTGAATATGACGAAGCTGGAAAGCTATATGGTAGACGGCTCGTTTTCAGCGACGCAATTTTTGGCCGATGTGGATGGCCATCCGCATGATGCCAATGTGAAGCTGGCGCTTGAGGAGCTGGAGTTCTTCTCGCGCGAGGTGAAGATTTTGGGGGTTTATCCCGCGCATCCGTATCGCGCGGAGGCGATGGGGTAGGTTTTTGACGAAACGTTTTACATTAAAGCTTAACGCAACAACTCCGCTACAAGAGATGGCTTCTTATCAATCATGGCAAGCAGCACCTGTGCCGGGCCTGTCGGACGGCGACGACCGTGTTCCCAGTTCAGCAATGTCCCCTTGGCAACACCAATGCTGCGGGCAAAGGCACTTTGGGAAAGCCCTGTTCGCGCCCTGATGGCTGCGACATCGACGCTAGGCACTTCAACATGATGTATCTTCGCGCCGATATCCTTGCCTTGGGCAAAGGCAAGCGCTTCGTTTAGGCCTTGCATGATGCTGTTACGGGCGCTCATTGGTTCTCTCCGTAGGTTTCAAGCAGAAGCTTGCTGAGCTTAATCGCTGAAGCGAGTTCCGTTTTGCTCAAATTGTCCTTTTCGTTTTTGGCGAAAATCGTGACCAGAAATATGGGCATAGGAGTGCCGCCAAACACGTAGACAGTTCGATAGCCCCCACTCTTGCCACCGCCTTCGCGCGGAATCCGCACCTTTCGCAACCCCGCGCCTAAGGAGAGTCCTGCCTCGGGGTTGGCTGCGATATAATTCACCAAACTCAGGCGCTCTGCCTCCGTCATGATGGCGCTTGCCCGCCGAAGGAATTCCGGCAATTCGACAACGGTTTGTAGAGGATTCATAAGCGATATTTATATGTCATTGGCGTATAAGTCAATGGCCTATAAAAGAGAAAAATTTTAAAGCATAAAATATTTTATAAGCTTCCGTATGCCAAGTTTCCAAACTATGATGTTATTTGAACCGGAGCGAGGATTTCGCAAATGTGTATCGAAATCGATGACGAGAACGCGATCCGTATCGTTTATGAATTAGCCCAACGGCTGCAGATATCCGTTGAAGAAGTCGTTATCCACGCTTTGGAGATAGCACTTGCATCGGAGCAGGATGGTTCGACACGCGCCGTTGGCGCGGCTCACCATGAGGAAAAGCTCAGCCCCTCATCCTGAGCCACGGCGAAGCCGTGAGTCGAAGGACGGTCGAAGCCTAACGTCGTCGGATCCATTTGATTGCTCGTGCTTATCAAGCTATGCACATTATAGCCGCTCTTCCCTTATCAAGGCCACGCCGTTGATCACCAACATCATTAGTTTTTTCCTTACCGAGCTTGTGCTGTCTCTCTCGCCCGGCCCTGCTGTCATGTTTGTCCTCAACGGAGCATTGACATCCGGCTATCGGAGCGGGATCCATCGTGGCCTAGGCATTTTATCAGGCAATGTAATTTATTTCGCACTTTCGGCGACAGTCATCGCGTCACTTATTATTAATTTCCCCATACTCTTTCATAGCGTTGAATTAGTAGGCTCGCTTTATCTCGCGAAAATTGCGCTGACATCGTTTAGTACAGCCAGCAGCGGGCTTAAACCCAACCCCAATTCCATAGCCGAAACTACGACAACCAGAGCCGCGATAAAGGAGTTTTCAAAAAGTCTTTTATTACAATTGACCAATCCAAAAATGATCATCTTTTTTGTTTCTATTTTACCAATGTTCTTTCACGGTAAAGACAATACCACGACCAATATTATCTATTTAACCCTTGCTTCTTTGATTGCCGAGTCGATTGCATTCTCGGTTTATATCTTTGTTGGATCGCTGATCCGGACGAATGAATTATTTACGAAATACGTCAATATGATTGGCAATACGTTTATATTGATCATAGCGATTGTTGCCTTTGCTGAGTCCAGCAGCAAAATTATTGCTGATTTCCAGCTTTAACGTCCCCCTCACTTCGTCCCATACATCCGATCCCCCGCATCCCCCAGACCCGGCACGATATAGCCGTGATCGTTCAGATGGCTATCAATTGCCGCCGTCCACACCGGTACGTCGGGATGGGCGGTGGTAAATTTTGCAATACCTTCGGGGGCAGCGAGCAGGCAGACGAAGCGTAAATCGGTGACGCCGCGGGTTTTGAGGCGGTCAACGGCGGCAATCGCTGAATTGGCGGTGGCGAGCATAGGGTCCATCACGATCACCATGCGCTCGGCGACATCGCTTGGGGCTTTGAAATAATATTCGACTGCGGTAAGGGTTTCCGGGTCGCGATACAGCCCGATATGGGCGACGCGAGCGGAGGGAACGAGGTTCAGCATTCCGTCGAGAAAGCCAACGCCTGCGCGCAAAATGGGGGCGAAAACGAGTTTCTTGCCAGCGATCTTTGGTTGCATGGTTTTTTCCAAAGGTGTCTCGACTTCGACAAGCTCCAGCGGCAAATCGCGCGTCACTTCATAGGCGAGCAACATGCCGATTTCGTTCAAAAGCTGACGGAAATTCGTCGTTGAACGGTTTTTATCCCGCATCAAAGTCAGCTTGTGCTGGACGAGCGGATGATCAACAACGGTAACGCCTTGCATGATAGCCTCACGAGAATTTTTCAATTCAGCGAGTTTAGGCCGGACGCGGGGCGATGACGATTCGCAATTGCTGCGAGGGGCGCGGCTTTTGGCGTTTTCCACGTAAATTGTAGAAGTTCTTCGGACCGCGAGCCTCCGGCTCGCATTCTCTGCGCTGCCCAAGAGGCGCGCGGTCTATTTTTTAAATCCACCCCATACCATGCACGCCTTTTGGCAAACCAAGCCATTGCGCGACGGTCTCGCCGATATCGGCGAAGGTTTCGCGTGCACCGAGCGAACACGGAAGCAAACTGGGGCCGAAGCAAAGGATAGGGACATGCTCGCGCGTATGATCGGTGCCTTGCCATGTTGGATCATTACCATGATCGGCGGTTAAAATAACAAGGTCATCGGGTTTGAGGCGCGCTTCAAGTTCGGGCAAACGGCGATCAAAGGCTTCGAGGCAGGCGGCGTAACCTGCCACATCGCGGCGGTGGCCAAATTCGGAATCGAAATCGACAAAATTGGCGAAGAGAAAACCACCATCGGCGAGGCGATCCACTTCCGGTAGCATGGCATCAAACAGCGCCATATTGCCATTGGCTTTAACTTCGCGGCCCGTGTTGCGATGGGTGAAAATATCGCCAATCTTGCCGATGGTGGCGATATCGCGGTTGGCCTGTGCCGCGCGGTCAAGGATGGTATGATCGGGGGGTGGGATGGCGAAATCCTTGCGGTTACCCGTTCGGTGAAAACCTTTCTCTATAGAGCCAATAAAGGGACGGGCGATGACGCGGCCGATTTTAAGCGGATCAACATGGCGGCGCACCAAGCGGCAAAGCGTATAGAGATGTTCGAGGCCGAAACTTTCTTCATGGGCTGCGATTTGAAGAACACTATCGGCGGAGGTGTAGAAGATCGGTTTACCGGTTGCGACATGTTCGGCGCCCAGCGCTTTGATGATATTTGTTCCAGAGGCGTGGCAATCGCCTAAAATACCGGGGAGCTGTGCTTCAGCGATGATGGCGCTGATAAGTTCGGGCGGAAACGAGTTTTCCGTTTTGGTGAAATAGCCGAAGATAAAATCAGCAGGTGCGCCGGCAATTTCCCAATGACCAGAAACCGTGTCTTTACCTTTTGAAGTTTCTACCGCATAGCCCCATTGGCCGCGTATCGCAGAAGACGCAATCGGTAGCGCTTTGTTTGTTGAAGCATGACAAGCTTCTGCCAAGCCAAGCGAGGCCAAGAAGGGAAGCCTTAAAGGGCCAGCGCGTAAGCCAGTTTGATCGCCTAATCCTTTCTCACAGGCTTCGGCGATATGGCCCAACGTATCTGACCCGTGATCGCCATAAGAAGCTGAATCGGACGCGCTACCGCATCCGACGGAATCCATGACGATGAGAAAGGCGCGCGCCATATGCGTCCTGTTACGTTACAAAAATATTTGGGTCTTCATCCTGATCCGCATCACGCCAGTTATCACTATAACCCTTCGATATGCTCAGGGTGAGAAAAGCCCGTGTTAGAGAGCGGTTGATTAGATTTGTTCAAGAAGCGCTACTGCACCCGAAATATCAGCTTTGCCGGGACTGTCTTCGATGTTTAAAATCTTTACCACGCCATCATCGACCAGCATCGAATAGCGGAGTGAGCGGATACCTAGACCCCCAGCGGTAGCATCAAGCACCAAATCGACAGCTTTCGTAAATTCGGCGCTACCATCGGCCAGGAATCCGATTTTATCCATCGCGTCATTGGCTTTAGCCCATGCTTTCATTACATGCGCGTCATTAACCGATACAACGACAACCTCGTCAATGCCTTTGGCTTTGAATGCGTCGAGATTGTTCAGATAGCCGGGCAGATGATTATTCTGGCAAGTTGGCGTAAAGGCACCGGGAACAGCGAAAAGCACGACCTTACGGCTTTTGAAAATCTGATCCGTTGTACGGGCGCTGGGGCCATCTTCGGTAGGGATACGAAAGGTAAATTCGGGTAGTTTTTGTCCAACGGCAATCGGCATGACTGTTTCCTTTATGGATTGTGTTTCACAGTTTGTTACGGGTGAAACTTCTATCGGATTGATCCTGACGCGTCGAGGATAAGCGATGTTTCGGTCGCATGTGCGGGTGAGATCAGCGTTGCTGTGAGAGCGAGACCCGCTAATTCTGCTTTTGTGGGGCGTTCGAGGATTTTGACCGTCCATCGGGTAGATGATTGGGCTGCTGCGTCACCAAAATACCAGCCATTCGGGCCTTCTATGATTAAATCTGTGATCGGCTGCGTGGTAGAAAGCAATAAAGTATCGGTCGACTGTGGATCAATAGACATAATGCTCGGAAGATCAGGCCGACCAATCGTCGAGGTGGTGGGTACACGTGCTAAAAATCTTTTCACATTTTCAGTATCTAATGTATTTTGGGTGGAAGGATTAAGCAATAATTCGGTTTTCCCAGACATGGGAATGCAGAGATCACTGCAAATTGCATAGTCTAATTTTAGAACTAAGCGGACGGGCTTTGTGGTATCTTTGGCTTTAATTTGGACAGGAAATACCACGCGTTCATGATAGCCAAGGACGGTTCCTGCGGGATCGGCGATTCGCTCCGGTAGGGGCCATTTTATGGTCAATTCTGACAGGTTTTCGGATGACGACCAATTAAAAATGGGAGGTAGACCTGAATCGCCCGGCATACGCCAATAGGTTTTGGCACCGGGATCCATTTTAATTTCGATACCTGCATATTCTGCATTTTCGATAAAACCCCCATTGATTAAACGGATTGATGCGTTTGGAAGCTCGGATGCTGTTAAAATTGTTGAGGTTAATACAATTATGGCGATACAAACCATTGAGCACAGCGTAATAATCAACGTGGCAAGTGAAAAAAACGACCACGCATGGCGCAATTTGACCATAATAAGATCATCATCTCGATTTATAAGTAATTTTACTGTCAAAAAACACACCTTGAATAGAAACGTGAAGCGATTATTCTAATACATATGGTTGGTTCGTCAAAACATTCATTGCGTTCTGAATTTTCCTTGAGTGGGCAACTATTGGTTGCAATGCCTACAATTGGCGATTCAAGGTTTGACCGTACCATTATTTATATTTGCACCCACTCCGATGAAGGGGCAATGGGCTTGGTGGTTAATCGTCCTGCTGATGAGATCGCTTTTATTGATTTGCTCCGTCAGTTAAAAATAATGCCTGAAGATGGGCAGGTTAATTTGCCGGAAAAAGTACGTGAAATACAAGTTGTCCATGGTGGTCCCATTGAAACGAGTCGTGGTTTTGTTTTGCACTCGGTCAATTCAGGCCCTATATTGGGTTCGGTTGAGGTTGATGGAGAGATAAGGCTATCGGCTAATCTCGATATTTTGCATTTGATCGCGCATGGTAAGGGGCCTGATCGGGTCTTATTTGCTCTAGGGTATGCTGGATGGGGCGCGGGACAATTAGAACATGAAATTCAACAAAATGGTTGGTTGCTTTGTCCAGCGTCAAACGACATTCTATTCGATGACGATTTTGAAACCAAATATGAGCGCGCTTTGTCGATGATTGGTGTTGATCTTGCCATGTTATCGGCAGATGTTGGGCGCGCCTAATTAACCTTTGATCAGCTTCCGGGTATCAGTAACATTTAAGGCTGGCCCAAATACGGCACCTTGTCCGAAAGCTATACCAATTTGAGAAAATTGGATCACGTCTGACTCCGTTTCGAGCGCCTCGGCGATGAGTTCAATATCCATTTCGTTAGAGAGTGAAACGATGGATCGTAGGATCGCCGGACGAACGCCCGAAGGATCGGGTCGTGTGATCATGCGAGATAGTCGAATAGCGTTGAAAGGGAAACGCTCAAGATAACCAAGAGAAGAATAGCCTTGGCCAAAATCGCCGACAGCTAGGCCTGTACCGAGATCAATCAGACCATTTAACGTATGGATCGCATGCTCGGGATGATCCATTAAATAGCGTTCAGATAATTCAATATGCAGCGATGATTTAGCAACGGTGCTTCGGCTCAGAGCCGCTTTCACATCCTTCACAAATTCAGCTCTTTCGAGCATTTGAACCGGGATGGGTAAGGTTGCAAAAAAAGGCGGATGGATATCGATAAGTTTATGCCACACTGTAAGTTCTTGGATCGTTGCTTCCAAGATATAAAGACCAAGCGTACCAACAAGTTCGACGTTCTCGGCAATCTCCATAAATTCGCTTTGGCTGATTGCACCATGCTGTGGATGATCCCAAATCGGAATAACTTCAAAGCCCGAAATGGATCGATCAGCAAGGCGAACAACGGGACGAAAATGAAGCTCAATTTGGTTTCGCTTCATGGCGTCGCGCAGATCGATTTCCATGGCCAGCCGTTCACCTCCCTGCGCACGCATGGCAGGACGGAACACATCGATACGATCCCCGCCTAATTTCTTGGCGTGCATCATGGCAATTTCGGCGTTGCGTAATAATAATTCTGCGTGGGTTTCACTGCGTTGATCAGGCAGCGCAATACCGATTGAAACCGTTAAGTTCGCTTCGTGCTCGCCAATGGTAATTGGTGTAGCGAGGCTCTTGCGAATGGAATCGACAAATGCGGTAATGGGACCCGGCTCGCGTTCCGATAAAAGGAGAATAGCGAAGCGGTCACCGCCAATGCGCGCTAGGCCATCTTGGGGGCGGATAAGACGCAAAAGCCGCCGCGTGACGGCCAGCAACAAGGCATCGCCACTGCTTAAACCGAGCGCTTCATTGGTCTCGCGGAACCGATCAAGATCAACGGCAACAACGGTGGGTCTTAATGCTTCTCCTTCGCGCATTAAGGCGAGCATGAGGTCAATTCGGTCCACCAAAAGACGTCGGTTGGGAAGACCAGTTAGTGTGTCGTGGATCGCATCATGCAGAAGACGTTCTTCGGTCATGCGTGTATCTGTCACATCGGATAGCGTACCCATTAATCTTAAAACGATACCATCATCGCCAACGATGGGCCTCGCGCGCATGTGAAACCAGTGAAAATGCCCGTCATTGGCGCGTAAGCGAATATCAAGCGAAAGCCTGCCACGGCGTTGCTGACAGAAGCGATCAATAGCCGCTGTAAAGAGATCGCGGTCAGACGGATGAAGCTGATCGATAAAGTCCGACGGCATCCCTTCAAGATGGCCTTTTGAGTAACCTAAGATGGCTTCCGCTTCCGGTCCTACCCGAACGTGATGACGAGCGACGTCCCAATCAAAAATAATATCACCTGCGCCTGTTAATGCGAGTGCTTTGCGCGAAGCGTCGGTGAGTTCGGCATCGGCCAATCCACCTCCTGTAAATGCATTTTGCATGACGGTGAAGCCGATCAACAGGATGATAAGAACAAGGCCCCCAATCAGGGATTGGGCGGCGATATCGCTGGTTAATTGTCCATTCAAAGTGAACGCCGCAGCCGTTACCCAGCCAAACAGAACGAGCCATGTTGGGACCAATAAAATCGCACGATCATAGCCATGCGTGGCGAGATAGACGATCAATAGAAAGCCTGCTGCTGTTACACCGGCAATCGAGATGCGGGCGAGACCCGCGGCAACGGCAGGATCGATCAACGCGATAGTGATTAAGCCGCCGAGGAAGAGAACCCATAAGGCGATAATGTAACGGTAACGGACCCGCCAGCGCTTAAGGTCGAGATAGGCAAACAAGAACATGAAGAGGGTCGATGCCAAGACCGATTCGGCAAGCGCGCGATAAAGCCGCTCACCCTCGGGCGGAGTGGAAAAGACAGCGGCCATAAAGCCGAAATCAACTGCGACATAGGCGACAACAGCCCAAGCTAACATAGCGGCTGAAGGAAAAACAACAGTCCCACGAATGAGCGATAAAATCGTTAGAAACAGGGCAAGAAGTCCAATAATACCTGTTATGATTCCGTGATAAAACGTCAACCCGTTGGTTTTGTCTTTATAGGCATCGGGTGTCCACAATGTGAGTTCGGGAAGCGCCACATTGGCAAGTTCGGCCACGAAGGTCACAGCGGTACCTGGCTCAAGTGTAATTTGGAAAATATCGGCCTCGCCCGAGGGCTGACGCTCGGGACTCGTACCCTGGCTGGAGGTAATATTGGTTAGACGGCTTGCGCCGAGATCGGGCCAAATAATGCCAGAGCCGACGAGGTGTTGATGGGGCGCTACGACCCAGCGCGTGAGCGAATCTGTGCCATCATTTTTCAAGGCAAAGACAATCCAATCCGACTGGCTGCCTTCATTTTTTGATTTAACGGCAATACGTCTTACGATACCATCTGCTCCCGGTGCAGTTGAAATGAGGATTTCGTCGCCTGCGGAGCGGTGCGGATTGATAAAGGGGAGGAGATTTATCGCTTCCGCCTCAACTGGTATGCGCACAACATCGACCGCCATAGATGCGCGGTTGCCAGCAATGCAAACGACAAAGAGCATCAGCACATAGATTAGTCGATGAAACTTCAATGCTGATACTTCCTTCAACGTGGCCCTACGTTATAACACGTCATAGGATGAGATAAAGCCTTGGGTTTGGACTTAACCGCCTTGTGAAGGATCAAAATCTTGTCCTTAATCCGATTTAAGGCGGGCATAAATAATGTGATCTTCCCATACACCTGCGATGCATAGATATTCACGGGCATAGCCTTCGCGGATAAAATGATTGTTTTCGAGCACACGGATAGAAGCCGTATTGCGTGGAATACAGCCAGCTTCGATCCGCCGAAACCCCAAAGGTCCGAAGGCTTGGCGAAGCGCAAGCGGCACAGAGCGGGTCATAATCCCCTTGCCGGAATGGCGCCGCCCTATCCAATATCCCATCATCGCGCTTTGTGCGACGCCACGCCGCACATGACCAAAACTAATGCCCCCTAAGAGAGTCCCTGTGTTTTCTTCGAAGATGAAATAGGGGTGCAGGAAATCGGGATCAAAATCGTTGAAATAACGACGTCGGAATGCGCTTCGGGTTAAATCATCATCAGCCCATTTGGGCTCCCAAGGAATTAGAAAGTCGCGGCTTTCGGATCGCAAGGCTGCCCAAGATGGATAATCATCCATCACGGGTGGACGAATGATCAGGTCATCACCGCGTTCGACGTTACGCTCGGCTATATTTATTAATCGGTTAAAAAGCCCCACAGCGCTCTCCTATACCAGCGCCTTTTCGCCGATGGTCATGTTGGGCAGAGATCAAGCTTTTTGCTTAAAAGACCTAAGCCACAAAATTTACCGTACTTTTCTCCCGCGAGATCAGATAATGTCAAGTCTTTAGACTATTGATCTCAATTGGTAACTCAAAGACGATGCTTTCCTTATTCAAGTCGCTCGTCGGATCGTTTTTATCCTCCAATAGCTACAACTCATTGAGGAGCGAGGCGATCGCGTCTCTGTCATAGTTAATATGCTCAAAGATGATTCTATGTGGTTCATTTTTAATTAAAAATTTACCTTATGCATTGAGGAGCAAAACACTGCTGTCGATTAACAAGTTATACTAAAAGCACCCTAACGTGGTGCTCGTTTAGCCAAGATCCTTTGCAGCGTTCGGCGGTGCATGGTAAGCCGACGCGCAGTTTCAGAAACGTTGTGTTGGCATTGTTCATACACGCGCTGAATATGCTCCCATCGGACGCGATCAGGCGACATCGGATTTTCGGGAGGGGGCACCAAAATAACACCATTCGAACGCAGCGCTCGGTCGATATTGTCCGTTTCAGTAGGTTTTGCTAGGTAATCAGTCGCGCCCAGCTTAAGCGCCGCAACGGCGGTTGCAATATTGGCATAGCCCGTTACCACCACACCCCGTGCGCCGGGGCGGCGTTTTGCTAAGGCCGCAATTAGCTCTAAACCGTTACCATCGCCAAATTTGAGGTCCACAACGGCAAAGGCGGGCGGGGCGTTTTCAATTGCCGCTAGCCCTGCTTTGGCCGTCTCGGCAATGGATACCCGGTACCCGCGTTGTTCCATTTCCCGTGCAAACCGTGTCACAAACGGCTTTTCGCTATCCACGATGAGGAGGGACCGATCGGTCAGATCGGTGTTGCCTGAAATGTCGTTCATCAAGTCGATCTCCGGCAGTTACGCATTTTACTCTTCGTTTACGCGGTATTCATCTCATCGGTTCATAAATGGGTCAGAAAGCCTCAGGTTTGGCAGATAATGCAACCGTATAGCCAATCTAAAAAAGTGGGATTGCGACCTATGAAGAATTGCATATCGGCGTCAATTCGCGTTATGTTACTTTTTGTGCGATGCAATAAAATATAGGTATCGTCCTTTTTTGGGAGTTTAAGTCAATGCAGCTGCCTTATTACCTATGGTATGAAATGCTCCACGCACTTTTAGGCCCGGCGCGCGCTCTGGCTGGATCGACGAAGCTTTTTTATAACAATCCCGTCAATCCGATGTCGCATTCCCCCTTTGGCCGCGGCATTTCGGCGGGATGCGAGATGTTTGAGCGGGCCACAAGACGATATGGAAAGCCGGAATTTAATTTCAAAGATATCACAATCGATAGTCAAACCGTGACTATTATAGAGGAAGTGGTCTGGAAACGCTCCTTTTGTAACCTCCTCCATTTTCGCAAACAAGGGTTGCGTAAATCCGTTCAACAGCCGAAAGTTCTGATCGTAGCCCCCATGTCCGGCCATTATGCTACGCTTTTGCGGGGTACGGTCGAGGCGTTTTTACCTACCCATGATGTATACATCACCGATTGGACCGATGCCCGCACGGTACCGTTGAATTTGGGGCGTTTCGATCTTGATGATTATATCGATTATGTCATTGAGATGGCTCAGCTTTTGGGTCGTGATGTTCATTTGATGGCCGTCTGCCAGCCTGCGGTTCCGGTGATTGCCGCCATCGCGCGGATGGAAGCCGAAGACGATCCATCAACGCCCTATTCCATGACCTTGATGGGTGGCCCTATCGATACGCGCGAAAGCCCCACCAAGGTCAACCAATTGGCGCAAGATCGCGGCATTGAATGGTTCAAGCAGAATTGTATTTTCAAAGTGCCATTGCCCAATCCGGGCTTTATGCGCGACGTGTATCCGGGCTTTTTGCAGCTTTCGGGCTTTATGGCGATGAATATCGATCGCCATATCGAGGCACATGGCGAAATGTTTAACCACCTCGTACATGGCGATGGCGACTCAGCCGACAAGCACATCGATTTTTACGATGAATATATGGCGGTGATGGATCTCACTGCCGAGTTTTATCTACAAACGGTCGATACCGTGTTTGTCCGTCACGCTCTGCCAAAAGGCGAGATGATGCACCGTGATAAACCTGTCGATTTAAAAGCCATTCGCCGCTGTGCTTTGATGACGGTTGAGGGTGAGCGCGACGATATTTCCGGCGTGGGTCAAACCCAAGCGGCGCATAAACTATGTGTCAATATTCCTGATGAACGCCGCGTTCATTGGATGCAGCCAAAAGTGGGCCATTATGGTGTGTTTAACGGCTCGCGCTTCCGCAGCGAGATCGCGCCCCGCATCGCAGCCTTTATGGCCGCAAGCGCCGAGCAGCCTGCGAAAGCGGTAAAAGGCAAAGCGGCGCTGAAAGTGGTTGGCGCTTAATTCTTAATGATCTGCGGATGACAAAAAGACGATCACAGGGCAGCATAGCCCTATGATTCCCTTTTTGTCCCACACGCCAAAGTCTCCGCCGATTTCACATCTTGAAGTTCCACACGGGGACCAGGTGTTTCGCGTCGCCTTAAAGCGCAGCCCAAAAGCGCGCCGCTACACGCTGCGCGTGAGCCTTGCGAAGCGCGAAGTCACGCTGACCATGCCGCTTCGGGGAAGCGTCGCTCAAGCCAGTGATTTTGCCCTACGTCATGGCGGGTGGATTGCTGAGCGACATAAGAAATTTGTGACACCTATCCTATGCGAGCCGGGTTCGATTATTCCCTTGAGGGGTGTGCCACATCGTATCGAACATCGCCCCTATGCGCGCGGTACGGTTTGGGCGGAGATGAGTGATCAGGCCGAAAACCTTATCATCGTAGCGGGTAAAATCGAATATGCGCCGCGACGGATCAAAGACTTTCTCAAAAAACAAGCGCATCATGATTTAGACCGTGCGGTTGAGCGTTATACAAAGATGCTTGGCATCCCTGCGCGTCGTATCGCGTTGAAAGACACGACGAGCCGTTGGGGTTCATGCTCCATTTCGGGCCGATTGAATTTTTCCTGGCGGCTGATTTTAGCCCCCTCTGATATTCTGAATTATCTTGCGGCGCATGAAGTTGCGCATCTCAAAGAACTCAATCACTCCGCACGGTATTGGCGCGTTGTCGAAAGTCTTTTTCCCGAGTATGAAAAAGCTGAAACATGGCTGAAGCGCAACGGCTCTTCTTTGCATCGTTATCAATAGTTTAGTTGGTAGCCGGAATTGAGGCTGGGGGGCGAAGGGTAGGGGCCGTGTCCGCTTGTTTTCCCGATATCCAGGGCAGGTTCCAACCGGCGAATAAATCAGCCGGAGGCTTATCGCTCGAGGGCAGTGGCGCAGGTGTTGTTTTCGCCAAGGCTTGCTTCATATAACGCGACCAAATTTCAACAGGTAGACTGCCACCCGCTACGTGTTTCGTCGGCGAATTATCATCATTGCCCAACCAGATGCCCGTGGTCAAAGCACTCGTATAACCAATAAACCAAGCATCGCGAAAATCTTGGCTCGTACCGGTTTTGCCTGCCGCATCCCATCCCGGCAAATCCGCCTTCTTGGCGGTGCCGCTTTTAAGCGTCTCGCGCATCATCTCATTGAGTTCAGCGACGTACCTCGGATCAATCACCTGTCGCGTTTGACGATCGGCGCGCGTATAAAGGAGATCACCATCGCGAGAAATAATTTCGGTGATGATATAAGGGTTCACCAAAACGCCACCATTGGCAAAACTCGTGTAAGCGGCTGTGAGTTCAAGCGGTGTAACAACGGAAGTTCCTAAGGCAATGGACGCATTCACATCGAGCTTTGATTTAATGCCAAGCCGTTGCGCTACATTCGCAACTGTTTTGGGTCCGACTTCTATACCTAGTCTTACGGCAACGGTGTTAAGCGACTGGGAAAGTCCTTCCGTTAAGGTGACCGGCCCGTGATAGTCTTTGGCGTAATTTTCCGGTTGCCAACCTTTTACATTAATTGGGGCATCATCGCGCACGGTTTCAGGCGTTAGCCCTTTTTCAAGGGCTGCTAAATAAACAAATGGTTTAAAAGCGGAACCGGGTTGCCGCTTAGCACTCGTCGCACGATCAAACTGGCTATCTGCATAAGAGCGCCCGCCGACTAAAGCGCGAATGGCGCCATCGCTATCGAGAGATACGAGTGCGCCTTGTGTTACGCCATATTTTGCGCCTTTATTTTGTAACTCTTCTGTCACCGCTTTTTCAGCATAAGACTGCATCAGCGGGTTAATCGTCGTCGTTACAATCACATCGCTATCAATGGTTCCGACAAGATCATCGAGCACATCCATCACATGGTCGGCAGCATAAAGAATGGATCCAATGCTTTTAGGCTTTGCAGGCTCAGCCGGATGGGCGAGTGCCTCTTTCATTTGCGGCTCGGTGATATACCCTTCGCGCTGCATTGCGGATAGCACCAAAGCCGCGCGGGCATGTGCCGCATCGGGGTTTCGATTGGGTGCCAGACGCGAGGGAGATTGTACCAACCCGCCTAAGATCGCCGCCTCGGCAATCGTGACATTGCGCGCCGATTTGCCAAAATATTTCTGCGCCGCGCCCTCAACGCCATAAGCGCCAGCGCCAAAATAAACGCGGTTTAAATAAAGTTCGAGAATTTGATCTTTGCTGAATTTCTGCTCAAGCCAAAGGGCGAGAATCGCTTCTTGAATTTTACGGGAGGCTGTTCGCTCCTGCGTCAGAAATAAATTTTTAGCGAGCTGCTGCGTCAGCGTTGAACCACCCTGAATGCCGCCGCCGATGCGGATGATGTTTTTAATAATCGCCCGCCCGATACCAACCGGATCAATCCCCCAATGGCTATAGAAACGATGATCCTCAATGGCGATAAAGGCCTGCGGCAAATATTTTGGTAATTCATTGAGCACCACTTCGCGCCCACCTGTTTCGCCACGATTGGCGAGTAGTGTTCCATCCGATCCTAAAATGGCGATATTGGGAGGGCGCTTTGGTACAGTCAATTGGTCAATCGGCGGCAATTTTGAGGCATGAAAAGCAATAAGCCCGCACAGTGCAATAAAGCCCCAAAGCCCAAACACCGTACCCCAATAAAGTATCCGCTTGATCATGGAGGGGGATCTTTTCTCGGGTGCCTTGTGTCGTGGTAAGGCTATGTGCTTTTCAGCAGTCTCGGCTTTCTTCTTCTGTTTTTTTGATCGTGTCATGGCTTGAGTAGTCGCGTCCTCAACCACTACGCGTTTTGTGGGTGGTGCGCCATCTTCCAAATACGGCTCGCGTCTATCGTGCTTATCACTCATGCCTATTGAATCTCGCCGCTACACGTTGCTATGAGTAAACTGTATCAAGCCGCGATTAAGTAGCCGTTAAGGCAAGGTAAAGATATCGCCGCACGCAAAAAATAAGTCCTTCACGAAACCTTTTTTGTGCCCTCAATGAGGTCTGGCATAGTCTCGCCGCAGTCACTCTCATCGCGTGTCAATGGGTGATTGAATACTTACAATTTAATTACCTTTACGCCACTCCAAGAGGATTGGCATAGTATAAATTTGCTCAACTGATGGATCTGTCGCGATTTTTTCGCGAATTTTATCCAATTCTTCATCTTTTGAAACCGAAACTTCAATTTGCAAATCTACGTCCCGCGACGAAAACGTCCAAAGACTAACTACTTCTGGCCAAGGTCTGATTTTATCGATAAGCACCCTGCATCGTGTAGCCTTTGTCTTTACAACAAAAAATGCTCGAAAGCGATTACTCAATAAATCATAATCTTGATCTGTTATAATGGAGTATTTCTTTATTATTCCAGTATTCTCAAGATATGCAATTCCCCGGCGCACCCGCGGACGAGTAGTATTTAACCTCAGCGCCAATTCAGTAACTGAACGTCGGGAATTTTCTGATAATAACGACAATAAGTTACGTCCAAAATCATCCAATACTTTCATTTTAGTCCCTCTTTCTAACGTTAAGTTGGAAATTTATCTATGCAATCCAACTTTTACATCAAAAATAACTAAACTTTTAGAAATCATTAAATAAGGCATTTTGAATGCTGAAACACTCAAAAAATAAACACTGGAAATGGCTACCATATTGGAACACGCGAGTCCAATTTGGATACTACCGGATTCCACATCATTTCAATAATGAATTTAGTGAGCATATCCTACCAATTCCAAACGCTCAAAATACGTCATTCAGGAAAAAAATAAGGAGCCTCTACATGAAGCCTGCGATACTGCCGCCACCCGAAACCGTGGTTCAGAATATTTTGAGTGAGCAATCTCAAGCGATGAGATATAATATTGAAAAATCAAAATCATTGAAAGAAATAACGGATCATAGTTCAATAAAAAACGATGCGAAAGCTTTTAAAAAATTCACGAATGGAAAGTTCCGTATTGGATATATCGTTGCAACGTATTCTCCTACAACGCGCGCACATATTGAACTCGCAAAACAAGCAATAGATGATTTGGGGTTATCACACGTCTATTTCATTCTATGGCCATTTCACTACATAAAGGGATTTCATGCAAAACCATTGGAAGAATGTATTGAGACAGGGCGCCATATCGACCATGGTCATCGAGAAAGAATTTTGTCTCTTTCTATTATGGAATCCGAAATTAGCGCATCCGAATATAAAGAATCTTTAGAGTTGTACAAACAGTCTGAGATTTATTTTGACAAGAACGAGAAGAATTCATATTTTTGGACAGGAACTTGGTTCATAATCCGAAATTTACAGCGTCAAGTCATTCATCATCTTGGCGTTTCTGATGATAAAGTTGAATTCTTCTTTATTTGTGGTGAAGATCAATTTAACCCCAACATTTACTCTCTTATTGAGGGCGATACTTCTGAAAAAGTATGGAAAGACTACAGTATCGCTCAACACCTGATTCTACATAACGTCTATGCCGTTCCGCGAGGCAGTTATGATGATACGATCGAACGCTTCGAAGTTTTCGACGGTCGATTTGCAAATAAAATAATCATTGCAGAACGACTTACACATTCAGGCATCAGTGCCACCAAAATCCGAAACGGTTTAGCAGAACCATTGGAATTTTATTGTTATATGAGTGCTTGTGAATATATACGAGCACACGATTTTTGGAATTATGGAAAAACTAAGCCCAAACTTATACACAATAAAATCGATGAAATTTACGAGCCGCTTCGTAAATTTTTGAATGCGGAAAGTATCGATGATGACATCGTTATGAAAGACAACATCAAATTTAAAATATGGGCAAAGCCATCGAATTATGATCAAGAGGAAAAATATTGCATCTTATATCAGCCTGAATCGAAGCCCTATTTCCGTAAATACTACTTGAATTGATAGGAGATAAAGTTATGTCTACTTTAGCAAAAAAAATTGGAATTGTATCTGGAACATCGATTGCCATATCAATGGTTATCGGTTCAGGCCTATTGGGGTTGCCAGGTGTCGTCATTGATGAAGTTGGTCCAACCGTCGCTCTCTATAGTTGGATAGCCATCGTAGCTTTCATGTTACCAATGCTTTTTGTATTCATGAAATTGGGCATGCGTTATCCTAGAGTAGGAGGCTTATCACATTACGCGGAAATTGCCTTAGGTCCATGGGCAAAGGCATCGGTTGTTACCATTCTTGTCGGAACATTTTTTCTTGGCATTCCGGCTCTCGCATTTATTGGCGCGTCTTATGCTGGGAAATTTATAGGAGATTTAAAGGGGCAATATACAGGATTGATTGCTGTCGGTTTCTTATTGACATCCGTTGGAATTAACATCGCAGGTGTTAAATTAACCAGCTTTGTCAATTCGATCTCAATCATTTTCGTCATAGCAGTTGTTGGCCTTATCTTGTTCGGTAATCTGAATGTGGCCTCCAAAGGTATTGATATATTATTATCTTCAAATTATGAGGGTATGTCTTGGCGTCATCTTTGGGCTGCATTTTCTCTTATCTTTTGGGCTTTCCTTGGGTGGGAAAATCTATCTTTTGGTCTAGAGGAATTCGAGAAGCCGAATAAAACAATTCCGTCAGTCTATTTTCTAAGCTTCTTCATTGTTCTGATGTTATATTGGACTTTGGCAATAACAGCGTCGGGAGCAAGTGTCGCTGGGCAAAATATTTCGGGACCAGCGGGTCTGTCTGTTTTGTTTCCTAATTCAATACAAGCAATCATAAACGGTCTAATCGCAGTCATTATTTTGGCAAACGCTAATTCATGGATATTTGGGTGCAGCAGACTGGTATTTAGCGCCGGTCAGAATGGTATTTTGCCAACTTTCCTTGGTGAGTTAGATTCGAGTCAAATCCCTCGGAATAGTCTGCTGTTAATGGGTACTATTTTTACGATTATTATAGGTGTGACGACGGCTTATTCTATTCCTGTGAATATCATCGTTAAGCTTGTAAGTCAGAATTTTATTGTCTTGTTTGGCATATCTGTCATCGCCTTCTATAAGTCAGAAGAAAAATCTCTGATAACTGCTTCAGTCACGATTTTGGCAGCTCTTTCATGTTTCTTTCTTATTTCAGGATTTAATGCGTGGATGCTTTATCCTGTGTTATTAATCTTCATTGGTTATATGCGTCATATGCAAATGAAAAAACTTCTTAAAACAGCATAGAAAAAATAAAAATGCGCTTGTGATACTCTATATAAAGAGTATGCAAGCGCATGTATTGTTTATAAAATTAGGCTCATAGCATGGTGTTAGAAAAATTGGTCATGAGACTTTTACTGGAGGCTTCGTTAGTGTACGGCAAAGACGCGCGATGATTGCCTTCATCTCACGACGATGCACCACCATATCCACCATGCCATGCGCTTTAAGAAACTCTGAGCGTTGAAAACCTTCGGGTAGTTTTTCGCGAATGGTCTGCTCAATCACCCGTGGCCCGGCAAAGCCAATCAATGCGCCGGGTTCCGCAAGATGAATATCGCCCAGCATGGCATAGGACGCCGTTACACCGCCCGTCGTCGGATTGGTGAGCACGACGATATAAGGAAGCCGTGCCTCCCGGAGGCGGCGCACGGCAACCGTTGTGCGCGGCATCTGCATCAGCGAGAACATACCTTCCTGCATCCGTGCACCACCAGAGGAGGCAAACAGCACAAAAGGCGTTTTTCTCTGGATCGCTGTTTCCATGCCTTTGATCACCGCTTCACCCGCCGCCATACCGAGCGAGCCGCCCATAAAATCAAAATCCTGCACACCAATCGTAAGATTGACGCCTTCGACTTTGCCCGTTGCGATTTTAACCGCATCACTCAATTGCGTTTTAGCTTTCGCATCACGTAGGCGATCCACATAGCGTTTTTCATCCCGAAATTTGAGGGGATCAAGCGGCACTTCAGGAAGGGGAATATCCTCATAGATGCCATCATCGAACATCGATTTCAGGCGCGGCACGGCTGCCAACCGCATATGATAATCCGAGCCTGGTATCACGTTTAAATTGGCTTCCACATCTTTGGAGAAAACAAGCTGGCCACTTTCGGGGCATTTGATCCAAAGATTTTGCGGTGTATCGCGCTTTAAAAACGACCTGATTTTTGGCCTGACCACATTGGAGATCCAGTTCATCGTTTCCATAGCCAATTCCTTTTCGCCGAATTACTTTTTAACCGCGCGAATGCCCGTTGCAATCTCGCTCACAAGAGCCGTCACGGCTCCAACGGTCTTTGTCGTCGCTTGGCCATCGCTATCGAGGGACTTCCGCAAAGCCTCAACAAGCGCCGATCCAACAACAACGCCATCCGCACCTTGGGCAATGGCTGAGGCATCTTCCGCCGTTTTAACACCAAAGCCAACGGCTACGGGTAAATTCGTGTGCGCCTTGATCCGCGCAACGGCAGCGGCGACTTTCCCAAAATCCGGCGTCGCAGCGCCGGTAATCCCCGCAATCGAGACATAATAGACAAAGCCCGACGTATTCGAGAGCACTTTAGGCAAACGTTTTTCATCTGTCGTAGGCGTTGCAAGCCGGATAAAATTTAACCCCGCAGCCAACGTCGGCTTGCATAGTTCATCATCTTCCTCGGGCGGGCAATCGACAACGATAAGGCCATCAATCCCCGCTTCTTTCGCGTCAGTAAGAAAGCTCTCAACGCCATAGATAAAAATCGGGTTGAAATAGCCCATCAAAATGATCGGTGTTTCCTTGTCGCTTGCCCGAAAAGAGCGAACAAGATCAATCGTGCCATGCAGCGTTTCCCCGCCCTTTAGCGCGCGGAGGCCAGCTGCTTGAACCGCAGGTCCATCCGCCATCGGATCGGTAAACGGCATACCGATTTCAATTAAATCCGCACCTGCTTGTGGCAGCGCCTTGAGGATATCAAGCGAGGTCGCATGATCAGGATCGCCCGCCATAACGAAGGTTACAAGCGCGGCGCGGTGGTCAGCCTTTAACGCGGCAAAGCGTGTGTCGATGCGTGTGGTCATGATACGCCTGTTAGCACGAGGATTGGGCTATGGGGAGAGGGTTAGAGTGTTTAACTTGCAATAGGACATTAAGCATTATATGAAACACGTAATATTTGTTGCGTTGAACAATCATGATCAAATCCTTTCGCGGTGGTGCAACCCATCGGTTTGCGCTTGAGGGTAAATCGAAGTTTTCGGGCCTCGACATCGTTTTGGCAGCACTTCGTCTGTCACAGCTCGACCGTGCCCGCTCGTTAGAGGATTTGTCCCTGCCAAGTTTTAGACTGCACAAGCTCAAAGGCAATTTGCAGACTATTGGGCAATCCGCGTGAACGGTCCTTGGCGGATCATTTTCCGGTATAAAGATGGAGATGCACACGATGTCGAGATCATCGATTATCACTAAACCGTCCCTCGTCAGCGATAATGAGGTAGACGACGATATTACGATTATGGCACCGCCCGGCGGCTTCAAACTGCCCGCGTTCCATCCGGGAATAACTTTGGCCGAACAGGTGAAAGAGCTTGGTCTGACCGCCCACGCGCTGGCTTTAAAGCTGCGAGTGCCTGCCAACCGGATATCTGGCATTATGAAGGGTACACGGAGCGTTACGGCGGAAACCGCGCTCAGGCTCGCGCGCTACTTTGGCACGAGCGCCGAGTTTTGGCTGGGGCTTCAAACGGCTTATGATCTTTACGTTGCGGAGCAAAAATTCGGCGACAGGATCATCGCCGACATTACGCCACACGAAGGTGCCCAAACCTAACCCATGCCCCCCAAATGCTCGGCCACCGAGAAAATATCCTTATCGCCACGCCCGCATAGATTGACGATCATAAGATGGTCTTTGGGCTTCGAAGCCGCAATCTCCACCGCGCGGGCGATCGCGTGGGCGGGCTCTAACGCGGGAATGATCCCTTCGAGCTTTGAAAGCAGTTGAAACGCTTCAAGCGCCTCGGAGTCGGTCGTTGAGAGATAGGTCACGCGCCCCGTATCATGCAGCCAAGAATGTTCCGGCCCGATACCGGGATAATCAAGTCCCGCCGAAATCGAATGTGCTTCGGCAATCTGGCCGTCGGCATCCATCAGCAAATAGGTGCGATTGCCGTGTAACACGCCCGGCCGCCCGCCATTCAGCGATGCCGCGTGCGCTCCCGATGCCACGCCATGGCCCGCTGCTTCAACGCCGTAGATTTCGACGGATGGATCATCAAGGAACGGATGAAACAGCCCAATCGCGTTCGACCCGCCACCGATGCAAGCGACGAGCGAATCCGGCAAGCGGCCTTCACGCTCCAGCATTTGCTCACGCGCCTCTTTGCCGATGATGGATTGGAAATCGCGCACCATCATCGGGTAGGGATGGGGTCCCGCCGATGTGCCGATGCAATAAAACGTGTCGTGCACATTGGTTACCCAATCTCTGAGTGCCTCGTTCATCGCGTCTTTCAGCGTCTTCGAGCCGGAGACGACGGGTACAATCTCCGCGCCCAGCATCTTCATGCGGAAAACGTTCGGCTTTTGCCGCTCGACATCAACAGCGCCCATATAAACGACGCATTTTAGGCCAAACCGCGCGCAGGCTGTAGCCGTTGCCACGCCATGCTGGCCGGCACCTGTCTCGGCAATAATGCGCGTTTTACCCATGCGGCGGGCAAGCAGAATTTGGCCTAAGACATTGTTGATCTTGTGTGCGCCCGTATGGTTCAACTCGTCGCGCTTCAAATAGATTTTCGCGCCGCCCACATGCTCGGTCAGCCGCTCGGCAAAATAAAGCGGGCTTGGGCGGCCGACATAATGGGTATGAAACGAGGCCAGCTCCGCGTGAAACGACGGATCGGCTTTGGCGTCCGTATAGGCCTTCTCCAAATCGAGAATAAGCGGCATCAGCGTTTCGGCGACAAAGCGACCACCGTAAGTGCCAAAATGCCCCGTTTCATCCGGTCCCATGCGGAACGAATTGAGCGTCTGTTGAATGGTCATCAAGCCATGTTCCTTCTAAATTATACTTTGCCCAATTCTATCGTGTCCGCCTCGCGTGCGGCCTCAATAAACGCTTTGATCCGCTCCGGATCCTTCACCCCCGGCGCGCTTTCAACGCCCGAGGATACATCAACCCCATCAGGGCAGGCGAGACGGATCGCCTTCCCAACATTTGATGGGTTAAGCCCCCCTGAGACCATGAACTTCTTTCCAAGGTCAAGGCCAAACAGCAAGTGCCAGTCAAAAGGAACCCCGTTTCCGCCCGGCAGCCCCCCCCCCTTGGGCGGCTTGGCATCGAGTAACAGCCAATCAGCCGCCAAAAACGCCCGCGCGGCGTGGAGATCAGAAGCGTCCGAAACCCCAACCGCCTTGATGATCGGCAACCCGAAGCGGACCTTCATGGCAGCGACCCGCTCCGGCGTTTCCTTGCCGTGGAGCTGAATGAAATCGGGATGCGTGGCGTCGATAACGGCTTGAAGTTCTGAATCATCGGGGTCTACGAGCAAGACAATGCTCTTGGCCTGCCCGGCAAGATGGCGACTCAGCGCGCGAGCCTCATCTAACGAGACATAACGCGGTGATTTGGGGAAAAAGTTGAACGCCACCCAATCCGCCCCGGCGCTAACCGCTGCGTCGAGCGTTTCAGGGGTGCGTAGACCGCAGATTTTGATGATAAGGGGCATGACTGTCGATTTCGCATGGCGGGGTGGAAGAGTCTATGGTTTCTTGGCAAGAGATTTTTTTGGGTCGGTTCGAATAAAGACAGTATAGGCTGAACGCTATGCCGTAATATTTGGGAGATAGATGTAGCTTTCCAAGGCGAGGGCCTTCCACGCATGAAGTGACCTACGATAACCAGAGGCGTAATGTTTAAGTTCACGACCGTATCCAAAATCCTACAAAAAGTTTATTGTAATAATTAGAATCATATTCCTAAATTGTGGAGAAAAGCGATTGAGTTTCATGATCGAGAATCCAGAGAAATTTCTCGCTACCGCTGCCGAAATACTTAACGCGGAAAGGATGATGGATGCTGCGGAAATATTGCGGCTATCAACCGTAAAGATTGAGAAAACCGGATATGACAACTGGAATGGCGGAACAACGATCTGGACTATCTACCTTTTGATTGAACCAAATAAATATGCACAATTTGGAACTCAACGGGAAAAATTCGAAGAGCAAATTAATAGTAGACTTAAGCCAATTTTGGGTCAGTACACGAGCGATTGGTATAGCGTAACGATCGCTCCAAAGGTCGAACCTCGGCCCGAGTGGCGCCACGCTAAGGACGACGTTTCTCGGGCAGCTAGGCAGAATATCACCGATGGTCTCAAGATAGACAATGTCGGCTGGTCTGGCCGACTTGAGGAAGTTGAGTTCTTATCGCGTATCTATGATCTTAATGAAATGCCGTCATATGATGATCGTTTCGAAAACGCAGCGGGTGATATCTGGCAGCATCGCGTGAATAACCCAACGGATTGGTCGGACGACTGGATTTATGACGATTTACGTTTCAATTTACTACAAGGTCCGACTGATACCTTCTTGCGTTTTCTTTGCGAGATGGTCCACCCCGTTGTCCGTCCTGATCGCAATCAAGCGCTCACGCTCGTTCATCACTTTAACGATCAACTGCGCAACGAGGGATGGCATCTCGTTGAAGAAGAAAAGATCGCGGGTCGTCCGCGCTTTGTTGCTAAACGACTACAGGATAGTGGCAACCGATCAGTCTCTCGGGCTCGCACAGTCGCCGATGCGTTGGATGCTGGTTGGATGCGAAAGGAAATCGAACGAATTGAAAATGGTCTTGAACGAGATCCCGCTCTTGCTATTGGCACCGCAAAAGAGCTTGTGGAGACTTGTTGCAAGAGCATTCTTACGAAACGTGGGATCGACTTTTCACGAAAGGCTGACTTGCCAGAACTAACAAAGCTCCTGACGAAAGAGCTTAGGCTAGTGCCAGATGGAATTTCGGACCAAGCGAAGGGCGCAGATACAATTAAGTTGATATTGCGCAATCTTTCCGCCCTCACGCAGTATCTGGCCGAGTTGCGTGGTCTTTATGGTATTGGTCATGGTCGAGACGGTAATCATCGTGGACTAGAGGCCCGCCATGCTCGCCTCGCGGTTGGTGCAGCGGCTGCCTTCATTGATTTTGTTACAGAGACACACCATCAACGTGGAGCGTCGGCTTAACGAGCAGTATCTTCAATATTCTGTCGTCAGTTTTTACACTTTGAATTGATTAGGGAGTACAGACCCCGCGAACTGCAAAAACACACAACTGCTCTCCTTACCCCTAAATCGTATTTCATCTTTAACCAACCACCATTACCCACCAACCTTCCTCCCCACCCGCCTTCTTGGTGATACCGCCAGCCCAAGAAATATCAGCATCGCCTGATTGAGTCGCACCATATCCTCGTCGCTCAGTCGGCCTAAGCGTTTGCCGATTTTCAGCTTTGGAACGGTTGTAAGTTTATCCACCATCAGGCGACTGCTGGCCCGCAAGCCGTTTTGCGCGTTGGGTTCGATCATGATCCGAAAGAGCGGGGCCTCGGTTTCGTCGGTTGTGAAGGCGCACACCGTTACGGAATTTGTCACGCTAAAGCTGTCATCTTGCACAATAACAACAGGTCGCGGCTTCCCCGCGTAATCCTTGGCCCCCGAAACGGTCCAAACCTCGCCGCGTTTCATGGCTCAATGGAGACAGAAATCGCGTCAATAAAGGCTTGGTCATTTAATGCATGATCACTACGCGCCACCGCCTCGGATTGGCGCTTGGCCTCCGCTTGAAACGATGGCGAACGGACATCCGGCACCCAAATCTGAACCGGACGAAGGCCGAGTGCGCGCAAACGTGCGCGGTGTGCACTAACCTTTATACGGGAAGATGGGCTCTTTGCGAGCGGTTCCATTCATCAACTCCTTGACGGGTTACATGTAACTTATTGCTATCATCGATTGGGGGCAGCAGACAATATGGTTTCTTTAATCGCAGTCCTTGCGTCGCACGTCACCGCCTTCACCCCACCCGCGCCCACACCGCCATCGCTGCCGCTAAATCCTCAATCGCCGTTCCAACCGATTTGAACATGGTAATCTCGCGCGGGCTTGTGCGGCCGCGATGGCGGCCTTGGGCGAGATCGAACAGATCGGCCTTGATATCGCTTTCCGTGATCACACCCGCCGCGAGCGGTTGCGCGTAATCCCCGCCTTCTTTCAACGCGCCCGCGCGCGTGTCGCAGAACAGGCTCGCGCGGCTGACAGTCTCGTCGTCGACCTCCCGCATCGAAGGTTTGAACGCGCCGACGCAATCCATATGCGCGCCCTCTTTGAGCCATTCGCCTTTCACGAGTGGCTCGTTTGAGAGCGTAGCGGTTGAAATCAAGTCGGCCTCGCGCACTGCCGCCTCTAAATCCGTGACGGCCCGGACGGGGTAGCCTTCTTGCCGCAGTTCGGCGGCAACCGCCTCGGCGCGTTCCGGGCGGTGGTTCCAGAGCGCCACCTCTTTAATCGGGCTTGTCGCGTAATGGGCTTTGATGAGGAAAGGGGCGAGCGCGCCGGCCCCTACCATCACCATGTTCGCCGCATCCGGTCGTGCACAATACCGTGCCGCAAGGGCAGACGCCGCCGCCGTGCGCCAAAGCGTGAGCCTAGCGCCATCCATCGTAGCCAAAGGCACGCCCGTGATCCCATCAAGCAAAAGATAGGTCCCCATTACGGCGGGAAGGCCTTTATCCCCATTGCTCGGATAGACGGTGACAATTTTGGTGCCGACAAACGGCGTTGCCGCATCACGGCCTGACCATGCGGGCATCAAGAGCAGCGTTGCGTCCGCATCAGGACGGGCGATATCGTGGTGATGGCGCTGAGGCACCACCATATCGCCGTGAAACGCATCAGCGAGCGCGTCCGCCAGCAAGACCGGATCCAAAACGGCGTCGATATCGGCAGCAGATATTATTTTCATCCGATCCTCGTGACTTTCCGTCTAACTAATGAGGGTTGGAGGAGGGGGTAATGGCCCATCGCGCCATTTGGCGAGATCATCCGCTTGGCGGCGTTGCATCTCAATGGTTCGTAAATGCATCCGAACTGCTCGTCTATGCCGTCCCTGCGAGATCCACATGGACGATCCGCCAACGAGAATGCCCAATAATACGCCCATAAAAATCGGTAGAAACAGTGGCATTTCGAAGGAGGGGGGCGGATTTATGATGTCAAATGGATCAAGCCGTAGCGATATCAATGTCCGATTGGCCAATGCAAAGCCAACCATAACCACCGCCACGGGAACCACAACAATCGCCCGCAGCCATGCCTTCATGATATCCTCTTAACGCAAGCGCTTAGCGGCGTGGTGCGTCCATATTTAAACGGAAGCGCATTTCTTTGCCGGCCTTAAACACCGGCACGGCCTTCTCAGCAACCGATACATGCTCGCCCGTCCGCGGATTGCGGCCAAGGCGTGCATCGCGCTTTTTCACTGAAAATGCGCCAAACCCTCGAATCTCCACTCGGTCGCCCCGCGCCAACGCATCCACGATTTCATCGAGTATGGCATTAACGACATTTTCCGCGTCGCGTTGATAGAGTTCTGGATAGTGATCCGCAATTTTTTGTACAAGTTCTGACTTAATCATTCTGCTTCTTCTATTTTCTAACGACCGCGGCAGATATAACCCGATATCGACTTGATCTTAAGGGTGCCAGAGGACCAGCATACCGTCAAGCACATGCGTGCGAGAAGCTTCACCGATTTGCTCTAATGCTGAACCCATCTGCTCAAACCCTACCACCTTAAGCACTAAGGCCGCGCTCTCCGCAAGACCCCACCGTTCGGCCAGCCCATGCGGATGCCATTCGCGGACTGGCAAGCCCTTGGACAGACCGCGTTCCTTTTCAAGCCACGCCACCGCTTGATCTTCCGAACCCACTTCATCAACAAGCTTCAGCTCGACGCCTTGCTTGCCGGTAAAGACACGCCCATCGGCAACGGACGCGAGTTGCGAATCATCCATATGCCGACGCTCTTTCACGAGACCCTTAAACCACTCAAAATTAGCATTCACCAAACCCGCAATGGCTGCGCGCGACTCGGGCGTTGCCGACTCAATCGGGCTCGGTGCGGCTTTCAGAGGCGAAGATTTGATCGATTCCACCTTTATGCCGATTAAATCTAGCATTCGCACTACGTCAGGATACTGAAACAAAACGCCAATCGAGCCTACGATAGAGGTTTCCCGGGCAATAATGTAGTCGGTGCCAATTGCGGCGATAAACCCACCAGAAGCTGCCATTCCATCAACGACGGCGACTGTCGGCTTCTTCGCCGAAAGTTTTCGCAAAGCATCATAAAGCGCCTCCGAACCGGTGACCGTTCCGCCTGGGCTTTCGATAACAATCAGCGCCGCTTTAGCGTTGCTTTCTTCGACATCGTGGATCAGTTTAAGCGTCGCGTCATCGCCCGTAATCACGCCTGTAATTTTTATTTTAGCAATATGCGCTGTGCGCCGTTCCATCTGAGGGCCGCCTGCGGCATAAAAGCCGCCGCCCAAAACAGCGATCAGCGCTATCAGGAACGTTAAAGCTCGCCAAAACGTCACACGACGGCCTAATTTCCGCCGTTCGACCAAATATTCGCGATCCATTGGTATGTTCCTTCACGCCATGCGCTCATCTCAAACGCTTTCTACTCTTATGTTTCCGCTTGGGCAACACCCGCCGGGTTGCATCGAGCCGTGAGGCGAGCTAGGGCATTTGATGTGCGTTGCTTCGACAATCGGTCAAAGTAGCGCGAAGCAACAAAGGAAATCATCCATGACAATTACACGTATTGGTGCGGGTCCCCGCATGAGCAAGGCCGTCATTCATGGCGATACCGTTTATCTCGCGGGCCAAGTCGCAGATGCCGCCAAGGGCAAGAGCGTTGGCGAACAAACCAAAGATATTTTGCAACAAATCGACGCGATATTGGCCGAAGCAGGTACTGATAAGTCCAAAATTCTATCGACCAATATCTGGCTTGCCGACATTTCGACCTTTGCTGAAATGAATGCCGAATGGGACGCATGGGTTGTTCCCGGTGCAACGCCGGCGCGTGCTACGGTCGAGGCCAAGCTTGCAGCTCCTATCTATACCGTCGAAATCATGATGACGGTTGCCCGCTAAGTTATTCAGCATGAATGCATCTGATCGTTTGATGGAGCGTTTTTTATCGCTCCATCCCAAACTCATCGATTTGTCTCTTGGTCGGCTCACGCGTTTACTTGATGCGTTAGGTAAGCCGCATCGTCGCTTGCCACCTGTTATTCATGTGGCAGGTACGAATGGCAAAGGTTCGACCATTGCCTTTATGCGTTCGATTTTGGAAGCCGCTGGTTTAAGTGTTCATGTCTATACCTCGCCGCATCTTGTGCGGTTTCATGAGCGTATTCGCTTAGGCGCATCGGGCGGCGGCAAACTTGTTTCTGAGGCGCTTCTGGTTGACGCTTTTGAACGGTGCGAGGCGGCTAATAAAGGCGAAGCCATTACCGTTTTTGAGATGACAACGGCTGCCGCTTTTATTCTCTTTTCTGAACATCCCGCTGATATACTCTTATTAGAGGTCGGCTTAGGCGGCGAGTTCGATGCCACCAATGTAATTGATACGGCACTCGCCACTGTTGTGACCCCTGTTTCGATGGATCATTCGGAATATCTAGGCGATACGCTGGAGCTGATTGCCAAAGCCAAAGCGGGTATTTTTAAACGGGGCATTCCAGCGGTAATCGCGCAGCAAGAATACCCAGAAGCGGAAGCCGTGCTTGAAAGGCAAGCCTACAAAACTGGTGCAAAACTCATTGCTTGCGGACAACAGTTTCAAACTTACGAAGAAGCTGGCCGTCTTATCTTTCAAGATGATACAGGTCTCCTTGATTTACCCCTTCCGAGGTTGCCGGGAAAACATCAACAATCGAATGCCGGTACCGCGATTGCAGCCTTGCGAGCCGCAGGCTTTAACCACTTGCCAATGAAAGCCTTTGAGCAGGGCATTGCCAACGCGTCATGGCCGGCACGACTCCAGAACCTGCGCCAAGGTATGCTCGTTGATCTTATTCCCGAAGGTGCAGAATTATGGCTCGATGGTGGGCATAATCCCGATGGTGGTAAAGTCTTAGCCGCCGCAATGCAGGATTTTCAACGCCGTCATCCCCGTCCTTTGGTCATGATTGTCGGAATGCTGGCGACCAAAGATTCGTCTGCTTTTTTGCAAGAATTTAGCGGCCTGAAAGCAGAACTGATTGCCGTTCCCATTCCGAGCCAAAAAGTAGCGCGCTCACCGGATGAGGTGGCCGATATGGCGAAAGCGGTGGGTCTTAAAGCCTCGATATCAGATAGCTTTGTTGACGCGATCAAAACGATTGCCGAGCTAGAATGGCCCATCGCGCCGCGTATTTTGATGACAGGCTCTCTTTATCTCGCGGGCGAAATTTTGGCCACGAATGGTACGCCGCCCGAATAGAGCATGTTTCGATGAAGTGGATACCGGTTAATCGTAAAAACATGCGACAAAACAGAGAACGAGAGCTAGTTTAGTTTTAATTCTATCAAAACTAAACTAGCTCTAACTCGTCAATTCGCAGCGCTTCCAATGTTCAGGCTCCGACGGTGTTGAGCCATCCGGTGATGCAATGACCGAAATCATCGCCATCTCTCCCATCAACCGCAGTAGCATCACCCGCCCCGCATCCGCATCAGGCATCGGAATTGTAAAACTAAACCGATGGCGGGAATAATCACCCGTCACGTTCCGCCCGCCGGGCAGCGTTGCGATTGGACCTGCAATGCTGATTTGCCGATGATCTCGCTCAGAGCACCAGGTGCCATCAATAGCATCGGCATAGGCATCGGTAATGCCAAAAAGTATAGAAAAAACCATTATTGCACCAGCGGGAAAAGTCTTCAGCATGACCGCCTCCGTAATATGATGATCAACCATAACATGCGCCGAGCTTGAAACTGGCGCAAGCTTCCCGCACAGTTGGAAAATGAAATTCGGCATCCTTCAATAGGCGCGTAGTATGACATTGATCAGGCTAGGCTACACGGATTTGCATACGGCAGGCGAGCCAGTCCGTATTGTCACGAAAGGTTATCCCACTTTAAAGGGGCCAACCATTCTTGATCGACGTCGCGATGCGAGGGAAAACCACGACCATCTCCGTCAGGCAATGAATTACGAGCCTCGCGGCCATTCCGGCATGTACGGCGTCATCCCGGTCCAGCCTTCCCATCCTGAGGCCGTCATCGGTGTTTTATTCACCCATCACGAAGGCTATTCTACCATGTGCGGCCATGCGACCATCGCCATCGGGCGTTGGATCGTTGATCAAGCTTTGGTACCCAAAACTGAGCCGATCACGCGCTTTGCAATAGAAGCGCCTTGCGGATTGTTAAGGCTGGAATGCACGGTGGAGGACGGTGACGTCACGCAGGTGAGGTTTGAGAGCGTCGCCGCCTTTCCTTTCGCGCGCGATCTAACGGTCAACGTGCCGGGCTTCGGTCCAATCGTGACGGATATTTCATATGGCGGCGCATTTTATTGCATCCTTCCATCTTCCCGCTTTGGATTGGATTTTTTTAAAACGCCGATCGATGATTTAGTCGCCGCCGCAGGAGCGCTAACCGATCAGGTTCGCGCTACCGTCAAACTCGCCCACCCGGAGGCACCCGATCTTGGCTTTCTCTATGGCACGATCCTAACCGATGACGCCGCAATAACGGATGAAAGCTGGAACCTCTGCGTTTTCGCCGAGCGCCAAATTGATCGCAGTCCAACAGGTTCCGGCGTCACCGCCCGCATGGCGCTTGATCATGCGAAGGGATTAATCAAGCCTCATACGAGCCGGATTTTTAAAGGCATATCGGGGGAGCCGTTTGTTGGGAAGGTCAAAGGTTCAATCGAATATGCCGTAACCGACGCCGTAACAGTCGAGGTGAGCGGCCAAAGCCATTATTCTGGTGAAGGCGAGTTCATCATTGAAGCGAAGGATCCGTTGCGGTGGGGTTTTGAATTGGCAAAAAGATTTGGTGATGTGAAGAAATGAAAAATTTTTCTGCCATCCTTTTTAAACGCGACGATAAAGCATTGAGGGTATCTTAAGATGCGTGATTATTCGAAGCTTATTATCACCGCTGGTATTTTTTCTTTATTACCACACGCAGCCTTCGCGTCGGAGGGTATCGATGGAACGCTATTTGGCCCTCTTTGGGCGATACCATTTTTAGGGTTGTTACTCTCCATTGCGATTTTTCCCTTAATTAGCCATCATTTGTGGGAACGCCATCAAGGTAAAGTGGCGATCTTCTGGTCGCTTTTGCTGCTCTTACCTCTTATTTTTATAGTAGGCAGCACGGAAACATTGTCGGCTCTGGTTCATGTGGCTTTTTTGGACTATGTGCCCTTTATTTTGATGCTGCTTGCTTTGTTTACGACGGCAGGCGGTATCGTTGTTCGCGGTAATTTGCATGGCTCGCCTCTAACAAATGCAACAATACTTGCGGTTGGATCCATTTTTGCCAGCATTATCGGAACCACGGGAGCGTCGATGGTTTTGATTAGGCCGCTTATTCGGGCCAATGATAATCGAAAATATAATGTTCACGTTGTTGTATTTTTTATCTTTCTTGTATCGAATATTGGTGGTTCATTGACGCCACTTGGCGATCCGCCTTTGTTTCTTGGTTTTCTCAAAGGCGTAGGTTTTTTTTGGACCACAACGCACCTTTTTCGTGAAACTCTTTTGGTCGGCGGTATTGTACTCGCGGTCTTTATTGCATTGGATTTTTATCTCTATCGCAAGGAAGGCGTGACGCGTGATCCAACGCCTGATTCCTCTTTAAGGCTAACGGGACTTATCAATATAGTCCTGATTGCGCTCATCATTGGTGCTGTATTAATGAGTGCCTCATGGAAGCCGGGCATATGGATCACTCTTGCGGGAATTACTCTTGAGGGACAAAATATTGTCCGCGATATCATGATGGTGCTGATAACGTTGTTATCCATACGATTAACGGCAAAGCGAGATCGTATGGATAACGGGTTTAATTGGGCTCCTATTTTAGAGGTCGCAAAGCTTTTTGCCGGAATTTTTGTGACAATGATTCCGGTAATTGCGATGTTAAAAGCGGGCGCTCACGGAGCCTTTGCACCCCTCGTCGCATGGGTTAGCAACGCCGATGGAACGCCCAACGCACAAGCCTATTTTTGGCTAACGGGGATACTGTCGTCATTTCTCGATAACGCACCAACTTATCTTGTCTTCTTTGAACTTGCCGGAGGCGATGCACATCATCTTATGGCAGAGGGCGCATTAACCTTAGCCGCTATTTCAGCAGGAGCAGTTTTTATGGGCGCAAATACCTATATTGGTAATGCACCCAATTTTATGGTCTATGCGATAGCCAAAGATCGGGGCGTTAAGATGCCAAGCTTTTTCGGATATATATTATGGTCGGGAACAATATTGATCCCAACCTACCTCATCACAAGCTATGTCTTTTTCTCGTGACGTTTGATTAGACTGAAGAAGAGATCCACTTTGAAAGATCATTCTTTGACGCTGCACCTACCTTTTGCGCGGCCAATGCACCACCTTTAAAAATCATCAAAGTAGGGATTGAGCGAATACCATATTGCGCAGCAACGCCCGGGTTCTCATCGACATTGAGCTTGACGATTTTAACCTTGCCGGCCATCTCCTTCGAGATGTCTTCAAGCGCAGGTGCAATCATGCGGCAAGGGCCGCACCATTCAGCCCAGAAGTCTACAACCACAGGTTCGTTGGATTTAAGTACATCAGCATCAAAGCTGGAGTCGGTGACGGCGGCGGTCATGATTTTTTCCCTTAAGCCCAGAATCGGACACATATTTGCGAACGTATGAACGAGGGTACGGATCGTCAAGGGAACATTCATCATTCAATGTGCGATAAGGCTATTTTAAGTACCTCAAAGGGTAGTTCTACTACCTCAGGGCCTGCCGTATATACCACAAAACAACGTATTTTTTTGTCTGGAAAGATGTCAGAAACCAGCGCTCCATAGACCGCAAGCTGGGCAATGGTTTGATCCGGTACATCTTCCACCGAGCTCGGCGGCGTTGCTGTCGTTTTAAAATCTCCAATGAAAACAGTGTCTTCCGTCACCGCAATGCGATCAATCGTGCCTTTAACCTGCCGCGTCGGCTTGCCTTCCCGCCGTAACTCGCCAATAATATCCACTTCTGAGCGACTATCCTTCGAGAAAAAAGCAGAAATATCTAATAAATTCAATGTCTTAACTGCATTATCGATAATATCGAAATGCTCCAGCTCTCCCAAATCGGCAGCCTCAACTTTAAGATAATCAAGCGCGGTAGAAAAGCGCTGATCATCCGATATTTCTGGTAGATATTCCAACAACTTATGGATCAGTTTTCCGCGGCGACGGGCGTCCATTGAGAGTTCCGTATCCGCCTTTTTTAGACCTGAAGTCCTAAATTCCAATGCCTCAGAAGGGTTTAAGGTCAGCGGCTCTTCATTTTCCCACGGCGGAAAGGTTGTAAGCCATTGGGGAATCTCAATTTTATCGTTTAAATTGTCGATTTCGCTAATTGGTCGTGTTTCAGGAAATGGCTTTAGTTGCAACCTCTTAGCACTAATCGGCGCCGACCCATCTAAAACCTCCACCATCTCATCTGAAAGAGCATCATGAATAATTGAATACCAGCAATCTTTTGGACGATTTTTTCGATTATGATAACCACAAATATACAACCGATCCCGAGCCCGCGTCATCGCAACATATAGAAGTCGTCTATGCTCTTCCGCCTCTTTTATACACGCTTCTTCACGCAGTTTAGCAATAAGATTACTATCCGTTGCTTGCGATGGCGACCATATCGGAATGAACTCATTTGGATCAGAGGATAGATTAAATATGGGATCAAGCTTATGCTTATCGACAGAACTTCCAAATGTGTCCGGCATATATACGATTGGAGCTTCTAATCCCTTTGCTCCATGAATGGTCATTACACGAATTTGATTTCTACCCGAGTCCATATCACGCTTTACTGTGAAATTTGATGAAGTAAGATCATCAATAAATCGTAGTAACGACGGGGCTTGCCTTTGTTCATGTTCTAGCGACAATCGTAAAAATTCATCGATAATATCATCCGACTCTGCTCCAAATCGACTTCTGAAAGAGCGCCGCCCACCGCTTACTCCTAAAACATAGGAGTAAAAAGAAAATGGCCCGTCTTTTTTGGAAGCCGTCAGAAAATTTTGAAAAAGTAATTTTGAAGATTTGAAAACTTCAATTCTAGTATCATTATATAAAGCGTCAATGAGAGAACCTGTACGTTCTGCAGCGAGCAGCATTAACTCGTCTTCGGTAAATCCAAAGAGTGGAGATTTTAAAACAGTAGCAAGCATTAGGTCATCTTCGGGCGTAATCACAGATCTACCTAATGCGATTAAATCCATGGCAACAATATGATTATTGAGACTTAAACGATCAGCGCCTGCAACTGGTAATCCAGCGTCTTTAAGTAACCGAATGATTGCTTCAAAAAATTTATTTCTTTTTCGTACCAAGATCAAAATATCACCGGGAAAAATTTTTCTCGGTTGTCCTTTGGACTCAAAGATCCTTTCATTTGAACTAGGATCAACAAGTAATTTAATATGATTAGCTAAATAGCGCGCGAGAATAGTGACGGCAGAACGATTGCTCGTTGTGTCTAATGGCGCATCCCAATTCTCTTCTATTGGCGTCTTTTCAGCTGTTACGGGAGGCCATATTTCTACCAAGCCAGGATCGTCCATCCGTTGACTAAAGTGTGCAGTTGCTTCAGGGGTTTGATCAAGACCTTGATAATTTTCTGGTATACTAAAAACTCGATCTACAGCATAAAGAATTTCCGGCGTTGATCGGAATGAGACTATCAATCTTTCATCTTTAAATATCCCTAGCTCTTGCTCGTGATCATTGGATAATTGTTGGAATTTGCTTTTAAAAAATGATTTGTTGATTGAAAATGCGTTTGGTTCGGCACCTTGAAAGCTGTAAATTGATTGCTTTGGATCACCGACCGCAAAAAAGGTGCGAATGCCTAGTTTATTCGACTCTCCAGAATAAAACTCTTCAGTAAGAAGTTTTAAAATATTCCATTGATTAGGGCTTGTATCTTGGGCTTCATCCAATAAAATATGTTCGATTCCATTATCTAATTTATATAATACCCACAGAGCGCTTGTTTGGCTCAGTAATTCTTTAGTGCATAAAATAAGATCATCAAAATCTAATACTCCTAGTGGTATTTTATTAGCATCATATAAATTAATAAATGCATTCGTAACAATTAGTAATGCTCTTGTCCGAGTGTAAGTATCAACAACCTTAATTTGATCGAAAAGATCGCAGACTCTTTGTTTTTCATTTAAAAGTCGTTCAAATATTTTAGGGTAATTCTTGCGAATGCTATTGGTTATAAATCCGCGCTCGGATCTTGGCTCCATTGAATTATTAAAAAATATTGATAAATATAGCTCTTTCCAATCTTCACCAAATTCGCATTTGTTAGATTCGAAAAGAAAAAGGCCAATTTTTTGATCGTTATGTGTTGAATTTAGCAGTATTTGTCCGATTTCTATAGTTTCGTGTCCTTTCAAGCGATTACTATAAATCTGATACCATAGTTCATTTGTAGATGGCATTGATTTGATTTTTAGAATTTTCTTAATTTCATCACATAATTTATTTAGTGATACTTGGCTTTTGATTGTCTTTCTAATATCTTGGGTTAGTTTTATTGTCGTGGTAAGAATTGAATCAAATTCATACTCGCCCAATAAATTGATCAGTTCCATCAAGCTGGTAGAAAATTCGCCACAGTCGTCTGCTGATATATTACCAATGAGTTGATTTCTGACTAAATTCATTAATGATAATTGCTTATTGTCATCAAGAACTTCAAAATTTGCTGGAACATTTGCTTCAAAAGGAAATGAATGAAGAATCATTTCACAAAAGGCGTGGATAGTTTGTATTTTTAACCCACCCGGAGTTTCAATGGTACGCGCAAACAATTGTCGCGCAAGTTTTAGTTGGCCAGGAGTCGCTACGGAGTTATCTATTTGAACAATTTTTAATATTAGTTCTTCATCACTCATATTGACCCATTCAGAAAGTTCACGAAAAACACGGATCGACATATTTGCTGCTGCAGCCTTTGTATACGTCAAAGCGAGAATTCGCGAAGGATCAAAACCCTCTAATAATAATCGTAAAATACGTTTAACCAGAACGTAGGTTTTTCCTGACCCAGCATTAGCCGACACAAAAGCCGATGCTTTTGGATCCGACGCTCGCAATAGTATTTGTTCTGTATGATTAAGAATATCCATTTAATTTACTCAGCATATACGTCATCGGAATCGTCTACTATCACAGACCATTCCCAAAATCGGGCTAGATGATCATATTTGCTAAAATCCGTTATAAACTGAAGATATGGGCGTGAATAAAATGGACGTGAGCCATTCCAATGGTCATCAACGAGTTTGATAAACTCTAAAAAATGGCTTTCTGCGATATCGTCATATTGGAGAAGATCATCACTATTTTTAATAGGATTTTCTTGCCCTCCCTCTTTAATACCGACTTTCACATAAACTAATTCATGAGGACGCTTGCCTGAAAGACCATAAAAAGCACCTCGCTTTAACATTGCGGCCGCTAGAGTCAGTTGTGAAGAAAACCCCGCTTGAACTTGTTGCTGACTGGGTATCTTGCCAGTCTTGTAATCAATGATATTAAATTCGCCATCTTCAAGTATTTCGATCCTGTCAGCCTGACCGCTTAGTGTGAATTCTCCGCCACGAGGAAGTTCTATCGTAAGTGAACCATGCCGTTCGATTGTAACAGGTGTCACTAGTAGTCGACGGCGTCTTTGTTCCCACTGGACGTACCACCGACCGGTCTCTTTGATGCGCGGCCACCAAACAGCCTCATGTACTGGGTCGCTGACTATTGACGATAAAACGTCGCGGCTTATTGATAAAAATTGATCTAGTGAATCCTGAGGAAGATCGACAGGCCAACGCTCCGAAAAACGAGAAAGAATTAGATGGTAAATGTTGCCGCGTTCACTTCGGTCAATTTGATGTCCGATTTTTTCCAGATAATCTAATTTTAAAACATGCTTAGCATATATAGAATATGGGTCACGGCGAAGTGTTTCAATTTCTGTTACGCTGAGCTTATTAGGTAAAAGAGACTTGGGAGGAATTGGTTGCGGTTGTTTGGACGTCGCGCTAGCTTTCTCTTCATCTAGCTTGTACACAAGATTTAAAAAAACTTGTCCGCGTTTAAGGACATCATTAAATACTTCACTCCCTGCTGTGGCGCGCATTCTTTGAATAAATCGTGATGGTATCGTCGGTGAGCCCTCGTGTTTTAGTGCTCTCGTTAAAAATATTTGTTCGGCACCTAGTGCGGATACAAAGTCGTGGGCTGTCTGCCCAATTCTACGTTCGGGTACTGGTAATCCAAGCTCATGACGCCATGGACGATTTAAAAATGGGTCAGTACGCCCCTCTGGGGGCCAAACGTTTTCATTGAGGCTACCTAAAATAACCAAATCAAAGTGTAGAAGTCGTGCCTCGATTAGACCTAATATCATTATTCGTGGATGAGAGCTGAAGTGATTTGGTATCATTTCACTTGCCATTAGCTGTTCAAAAAAAGACGCATAACTATTTATTGCTATGTTTAAGTCTAAATTATTAGCTAAGTATATTGTATTAAATATCTTCAGTAATTGTTCATAGCCAATTAAATTACTAATTCGATTTGTATCGGTTGGCGAGGCTAATATTTTTTCTAAAGTATAGGACAGATTTTTGAAAAAGGTTGTAATATCAATATCATCTAAATTACGAAAAGTGTTATAAATAGTTTGTAGTTTATTTAAAATAATAGTTGCACAATCCCAATCTTTTATCGTCAGGCGTCTATTTGGAAAGGGCATACGGTAACAATTTTGTTTTTCGCGCAATAATAGCAAAGAACTAATAAGATCATCGATATTTCTCCCTGAGGTTGAAATTCGCGATAAACCTATATCGATTGCTGAAATTCCTCTTTTTAAAATATCCGGTGCTAGACCTAGCCGAATATCGGCGTGATTTAGGAGTGTAAGTGTTGAAACTGGTGAAAATCTATCGATAATTGCTTTTGCTAATAGAATCGTTATCGATCCCAATGGTGTTTTATGTAACGGTATTCCGGCACTATCTTCAATCATAATTCCCCAACGCATTAGATCAGCGATAACCCTTTTAGCTAAGGATCTGTCGGGGGTAATAAGCGCTGCAGTTTTTCCAGCTACTTCCAGGGAAGAACGAAGAATCAAAGATATAGCAAGTGCTTCTACTCGCTCATTTTCGGCTTCTACCAGGCTTATAGCTTCTAAACCTTTAACGATTTCAGTTATCTCTATGCGGTGTGTTTTGTTTGCCCAGAGGTGTGTTGTATCATACGGGCGCATACATTCTGATAGAAATAGATCCCTATACAGATATGTGTTCTTATGATCCGTTAAGCTAACGACATCATCTCGGCTAATTCCAATTTCATTAATAAGTTTTGAAAGGAGAGCTTGGGGATGATTAGGATTTACAATTTTATTTTTATTGTCCACTAACTTAATCCAAGATTCATGGTCAAGATACTTATCAAGTCCTGGCAGGACTACGATACCACAAGGTAACTTTGAGATAGAACAAATTAGTCTAGCCGTAGATGGCATTGATCCCGTCGAGCCTGCTATGATGATGGGTGTCTTTGGTGGATTTTTTAATAGCCGCTCCGCTTCCCTAGAAATCGTTAAATCCCTACGTTCGGCTGCATCCATTACACCTTCCAGCTTGCAATAAGCAGGCCAAGTTTCTGCAGCTATTTGTAAGAAATCTTTAGAAATCCTCCAATATTGATCTGAAAGATCCTGTGGTAATAGATCATGAACATCTTTCCATGTTTTTTTATGAATAGTGAGGGTATCGATTAAATAGCCTAGTGCATCGGCTAAAGCCAAGCTATCTTCAATTGTTTTTGCTACAGAGAAATTAGACTTCACCTCATTTATGACCGATTTTTGAAATATGCTAATATCATATCCAATATCGTAACTCGTTAACGTAGTTTCAATTTTCTGCGACCACGCTAAAATAAATTTCGTTAAAATAAGGCGTCGTTTAAGAGGAGACACTGACGGAGCTAAACCACTATCAGAAAGTATGTTTTCAATGTCATTATCGCTAAAAAAAATAGTATTATTGTCGTCTATCTCTCCCAGCGATATAATTCTAGGTAAGAGTAAACTATTAGTTTGCGAGTGTGTCTTAAGGCACGTTGCCAATTGATCAGCGGAACGTTTTGTGGGTAAGTATATCGTAGCTGTGGAAAGCGAATATATTGGGTATAGATAAGACCAGTCGCGAATTACAAGTCCCTTTAGAATACTTTTTGATAAAGTATCCAAAAAAGAAGACGATAGCGGAATTGTAAATATGTTTGGATGATAACTAGTCATAATAATTTTCTGTTGTTGTAAATCAGGATATCATGCTCTACTTCTGAAACTGCCTCAGGTGTGCCTACGTGGTACCATTTTCCATCAAGTCTAAGTCCATAAAGCCTATCTAATTCTATTGCTTGGTTAAAAAGTAAATTTAGAGAGAATGGACCATCCGGTGTATTCTTAAATATTTTTGGTTCAATTATCGCAGCGCCAGCATAAATAAATGGCGATATAATTCTTTCTGGACGCCTAATAAGTTTTCCTTTGAAGTCCATCATAAAATCTCCGGCCCCTGTATATCCCTTTATTTGAGACCCAGCGGCCAGCATGAGAATTATATCCATATTTGTAGAATTCCATGCGTTTACAAGGCGTTTTAAATTAGAACTTGCACCATCGAACCAAAAAGAATCCGAATTGAGAACAAAAAAGGGAGATTCTCCGAGAAGTGGTAGAGCATGTTTTATTCCACCACCAGAGTCTAATAATTCACTTTCTTCATTCGAAATATGAATTTTTAACTTTTTATAGTCCTGAAAAAAAGATTTCATATGATCTGGTAGATAATGTATATTAACAACAACGTCAGTGATACCGAAATCAGCTAAAATATTTAAATTATATTCAATTAAAGGTTTTCCAGCTACTTCAATAAGAGGTTTAGGTGTCTGAATTGTTAGTGGCCGCATTCTCATTCCTAATCCTGCTGCCAATATCATTGCGCAATTGCCAATAGAGTTTTCACCTATCATATCAATCGCCCTTCTTTACTGTAGTTACTCAGTAACGCCGGACAATTAATCCGTATCCATTCACGGTATTCGGATAGCACTGGATGAGATAAATTTCGATGAAAATAGGCTATAAGATTAGGAATATATTTAAGATATTCAGTTTTATGATCTCTAAGATGAAGACGAACAAATATTCCAAGTATTTTAGTTACTCTTTGAAGTGCGTAAATTACATAGGATTTTGAAAATAAAATAATATCGAAGTTTTTATCATTCTTAATTCGGATATCAATATATAAATTATATAACTCAATTTCTAGTTCAGCAGAAATGAAAACTCTTGCATCTTGTAACAACGACACTAAATCGTAAGCGCGGTGGCCCCAAACAGTATCTTGTATATCAATAAGGCCAACCTTCTTTACGCCCATACGCTTTGACAGCCATAAAATATTAGGAGAGTGAAAGTCCCGCAACGTCCAACCATGCGGTTCTTTTTGGATAGGCTCTAGCAGTTTACGCCAAATGTCTAAAAAATTTATCCTTTCCTGCTCAACTATTATATTCTGAGTTGCGTAAGGGATATACCAATCAAAAAATAATTCAATCTCAATCAGAAGAGCATCAATATCGTATTTTGGCATTTCATATGTGATATCTTCATAAATGGGCATACGCTGTGGAAGATCTATCGTATGGAATGTTCCAAGAAATTGGACCGCCTCCTGATACCGCTCTACAATGGGTCCATCCGAATTATATATCAAATCGGCACCTAAATCTTCGGATAGGATCAAGCCATTTTTAATATCAAAGCCAAATATATTGGGCGCGCTAAATCCGGCCTTGGATAGACCATTAGCAACCGCAATTAAGGATTTGATCGACATTGATATCTTAGCTATGCTTTCATAGCTTTGGTTTTTTTTAATAATAGGCTTGAACTTCTCCTTTTGGGATATCATTAAAATGGCGCTATCGAATTTTTTTCTTAGCCTTTCGTATCGCCGCCCTGATGCATCTCCAGCAATTAATTCCCTCGCCGCATCGTTCCAATTATATTTGGAAAGAAATTCATAAATATAAATTTGATGCTCAATTGAGTTTAAAATATATTCATTGGCCGTTACAGATATAATACGAGAAAATTGATCATTCGACTCTGGCAATGTTATATTTATTATTGCCTTTGCGGTCTCAATTAGTCTAGGATATCGTTCAGGCCATTCCACAACCGCTACTGAATTACGAAATATTTCATCAAAGCTAATTTCAGTAAGTTCATCTGGATTGGTCATGCGGTACAGATCAGCATGAACAACCTTAACGAATTCCCCTTCGTATTCATGGATCAATAAAAATGTTGGGCTCGTTATTTTAATTTTTGGCTGTCGAGTAATAAAGCGAATTAAACTTCTTGCAAAAGTTGTTTTTCCTGCCCCCAGATCGCCGGAAAGAGTTACGATATCGCCACACTTCAAAAATATTGCAAGATATTCAGCAAGTCGAATTGTTTCATCTTCATTATTTATGTTAAAAATGCGTGTAATAGTTGAGCTAACTTTCTGGATCATGAAGCTTATCATACCATCTTAATTGAAGTTGGTGCATTATTTTCAGGTGGAAAAATGCAATTAACATTAGTACCCTTTCCGGCTTGTGACTCGATGTTGACTGTTCCTCCATGCAGCTCAACTAAGGAACGTACAATTGAAAGCCCTAAACCCGCACCGCGATGCTTAGATCCTATAGTATAGGTCTCGAAACGATCAAAAACTTTATTAATAATATCGTTTGGTATACCTCTGCCATCGTCCTTAACAGAAATTTTCAAATTTTCATCTTGCAAAGTCGCCGATATAGTTATCGACTGATTTTCAGACGAAAAACCAATAGAATTCGAAATAAGATTGAATAAAATTTGCCGTACCCTTCTTTCATCGAAGTAAAATTTATCTAGTGAATTTGAAATTTCTACATTCAATACTAATTTACATTCTTCAATTCGATCTCTAAGTCCGTCGATCGCCGAATTAATGACATTTTTAATTGTATTATATTTTCTATCAATAATTATTTCACCGCGATCAAATGATGCTAGATCGAGAATATCATCTATAATGGCCATCAGTGAATGAGAAGATTGATAAACGTGATTAATATATTCGCTTTGCTTTTTCGTGACCTCACCAGCGGCTCCCGACGCAAGTAATTCTGTAAATCCAATTACATTTGTTAATGGGGAACGTAATTGATATGAAACATGATGTACAAAATTCTCTCGTAATTGTGCAGCATGCTCAAGTGCATCATTTTTATCTTTTAATGCCCGCTCGACGTTTACGCTTGCAGAAATATCAATAAATGTGACTAGTGTGGCACCATCAGGTAGCGGTGCTAAATTACAATCAACAACGGTTCCATTGCTTCTTTCCATTCTAAAAGAATGCGCTTTACGTGAATCATTATAACCACTTACGATCCCTTTAATATCATCCCATATCTCAGGATAATGGTAGATATGATTCATGTGACTAATAATTTCATCAATATGGGGATGTGTAGATAGACTATTTTGTACTATGTTCCACATGGTTTGAAAGGCCGGATTATACAGCTTTAGTCGTCCGTCCGTTCCGAATACGGCCACACCCTCTTTAAGAGAATCTAATGTTTCACTCTGCACCCTTGAAAGGGCATTAAAGTTTGATTGTAATAAGAATTGGGCTGTAACGTCTTCAAATAAATATGTTACTCCTCCTTGTGGGTTCGGATTGATAACTACCCGTAGTGTCCGTCCGCTAGGCAAATACCAAGCTGCCTCTTGATTTTCCAAGGAATGATAGGTCTCATGAAGAGATTTTTTCCAGCTTTTATAATCTGCCTGCTCTGGAAGCCGTCTATTGTTTCTCAAATAGTCGAGGACTTCACTATCAGTTGGGCTTGAAGTCGTGAATTTTTCGTCTAGCTGCCAGAGTGTCCGATATGAAAGGTTACAAAACATGAGACGTTGATTCTCATCAAAAATGGCGACGGCTGTAGGTAATTGATCCAGCGTTAAAACATGACCCGCCATCTGTGTTTGGAGTTCATGCCGCATAGCTTCTAGGTCGGAAACGTCGGTTGCATATCCGATTGATCCTGATGCTAGCGGTGTTTCGATAACATCAAGTATTCTTCTAT
>Ga0316217_10000501_pt1 | contig 56207 bp, 36 predicted proteins | sample 1anoAmetaG_FD_203633 | JGI IMG/M metagenome (GOLD analysis project Ga0316217, IMG submission 203633) | Freshwater microbial communities from Trout Bog Lake, Wisconsin, USA - 1anoA | ecosystem: Environmental > Aquatic > Freshwater > Lake > Hypolimnion/Profundal zone | place: USA: Wisconsin...
TGCCGCCAGGAAAGACATCCGTACATCTCCGTCTGGACAGCGACGTGGTCGAATGGTTCAAGTCGCGGGGGAAGGGCCACCTTACCCACATGAATGCGGTCCTTCGCGCCTATGTCGACACGCAAAAACGCTGTGCCTGACGCCTGCTCTCGATGCGTCGTGTGCGCCACAACCCTGCCTTCCCAGCCTTGCCTCGATCGGGGAAGACGCGTCCCTTGGGCATGTTGTTCCAACGAGCCCCGAAAAAACGAATCCCCACCTTTGCGGCAGCGACCGCGTTCAAGGTGGGGATTCGCAATCTTGGGCCAACCACCGGCTCAGACCTGCATCACTTCCTGTTCCTTTTTGTAGGAAAGCTCTTCCATGCGGCGGATTTCCTCGTCGGTCATCTTCTGGATCTCTTCCAGGGCACGCTTCTCCTCGTCCTCGGAGATCTTCTTGTCCTTGGCCAGCTTCTTGAGGACGTCGTTGCCGTCGCGGCGGACATTGCGCACCGAGGTGCGGTGCTCTTCGAGCACCTTGTTCAGGTGCTTGCAGACATCGCGGCGGCGTTCCTCGGTCATGGGCGGGACCGGGATGCGCAGCACCTTGCCGTCCGACTGGGGATTGAAGCCCAGGTCGGCGGTGCGCACGGCCTTTTCGATGTCCTTCAGGATGGTGGGGTCCCAGGGCGAGATCAAAATCATCTGCGCTTCGGGCGCCGAGACCTGCGCCAGTTGACTGATGGGGGTGTGGGTTCCGTAGTAGTCCACCTTCACCTGGTCGAGCATGTGTACGCTGGCCCGGCCGGTGCGCGTTGAAGCCAAGTTGGCCTGAAACGTGGCCACGGCCCCGTCCATACGCCGTCTGAGATCGGCGTTGAGTTCCTTGAGCGCCGGTATCCCGGCCATGATTGAAGCTGCCATAAGGTTTCGTCCTCGCTGAGCCAATTACCAACGGCTATTTTACTAAAAACAAGTTCGCAGTATAGCTTAACCGCGGAAAGTGCTGCCGAGACAGCGATCCGCAGGCGGGTTGAAGGGATTGGTTTGCCACTCATTTCGCATTTTTTCCTCGAATTTTTCCTCGAAGAAGCGCGAAATGGATGGGGGCGGAGCATTTTGGGGCTGCCGAGCGCGGTCAGAGGCCAAACTGCTTGAGGTGGTGGCGGAGGTGCTTGCATTGCAGGGCGTTCCATTCCTCGTTCGTCAGCGGGCCAAAGAACGGATGCACGGCGCCCATGCCCTGGGGGGCGGAGGCGAGACGGTCCATCGAGTCGATCGCGCGCTGCCGATCCGCCTCGAAGTCGCCTGGCGCGCTGGAGAGCAGTTCCGGCGCAGTTTGAACATTCTTGGGAAACGGCAAGACATAGAGGATGAGGTGCTTCAGGGGGAAGCGCTGGAAGGCCTTGCTGCCGGCCGGTTGCGTGGGAAGGTCGCCCAGAGCCATGGCCAGGGTGTCGGCGAGGTGGCTAAGCAGGCGGGGCGCATCCAGCTTGCCCCATTGGGGCCGGGACTCCGGCGTCAGGGCGCGCAATCGCCGAATCAGGTCGTTGCGGGTTTCTTGCTTGCGCAGTGTGGGCATTTCCAATCGCCTTTCTTGTCTTTACATGGCTACTTAGGGTAAAGACGGCAGGTAAAGAAACTTCGTGGATTCCACTAACGCCATTTATTTCAGCGCGGTAAGCCACGTGGACGCCGTTTGCTGGTGCGCGTGGTAGCTACAGCGCACCAGGAGCCCTTCCATCCGATGCCCAAGGACTGTTTTGCGTTTCTTGGGGGCGAGTACCCCGGTCGCGATTGAGACGCCCACTGGGCTTCATCGCTGGATTGCTAAACGGCCAGCAACTATTCTACTGAATCGCCGCCCAGGCAATACCGCCATAGAGTGGTGGAAACTCCTTGACAGCACAAGGGGGAGTGGTATTCTTGAAGAGCGGGCGGGTGTGCTGACCATTTCAGCGCGTAGGGCGATTGCTCTCCCGGCCGACCTCTTCCGGGGCTGTCATTGACAGCCCCGGTTTCATTTGGGACTAGAATAGTGTTCATCTTGGAACGGTGAACGTATGCACCTCCTATATCTTGATGAATCTGGATCGGTTTCGGACGCGTCACAGCGATTTTTCGTCCTTGCTGGAATCAGCGTTTTCGAACGTTCTACCCACTGGATCGAGCAGGAGCTGAATCAAATTGCCCTGCCATTTGCACCGGACCCAAATCGCCCCTACGACGTTGAATTGCACGCATCGCCCATGCGAAACGGCAGGGGCGAATGGAGGGCGCACCCTGTGGCCGGCAGGCTAAGGGCTATCAAGGATGCACTTTCTCTGGTTGAGCGCCATCACCCGCGGGATGTTCGGCTGTTCGGGGCCGTCCTTTGCAAGCAGAACTTCTCAGGGCAAGATATTGCGCAAGAAGCATTTACACAGCTATGTAGCCGTTTTGATCTTTTCCTCATGCGGCTGTATCACGTTCGAGCAGACAAGCAGCGCGGCCTCATTATTTTCGACAAATCCAGTACAGAAGCTCGCATTCAAACTCTGGCCAGGGAATTCAAGTACTCCGGACATCAGTATGGCCTGATCCGGAATTACGCTGAAGTTCCTGTCTTTCTGGATTCAAAGGCTTCAAGGCTGATTCAATTGGCCGATTTGATTGCCTTTGCGCTCTTCAGGCATTTCGAACACAACGATTCGCAGTTTTTTGAGATCATTGAGCATTGTTTTGACGCTGAGGGTGGAGTGGTTCACGGGCTCTACCAAAGGTAGCAATTACGCCACTACCGTAAGCCCAGTGGAAGCCGCTTGCTCGTGGGCGTGGTAGCTGGAGCGCACCAGGGGCCCCGACTCCACGTGCCGGAAGCCCATCTTGAGCGCTTCCGCCTTCAATTCGGAGAATTCGCGCGGCGTGTAAAGCCGGGCCATGGGCAAATGATCCCGCGAGGGGCGCAGATACTGCCCGATGGTCAGGATGTCGCAGTGGACGGCGGCCAGGTCGCGGAAGACCTCAAGCAACTCGACCGTCTCCTCGCCCAACCCCACCATGACGCCGGACTTGGTCACCCCTGCCGGCGCAATCTCCTTGGAGTATTCGAGCAGCCGGAGGCTCCGCTCGTAGCGCGCGCCGGAGCGCACCACCCGGTAGAGGCGGGGCACCGACTCGGTGTTGTGGTTGAGCACGGCGGGCCGGGCCTCGACGACCGTGCGGATGGCCTCCTCGTTGCCCTGGAAGTCGGGAATGAGCACCTCGGTCTGGCAGCCGGGGGCCTGGCGGCGAATCTCTTCGATGACCATGGCGAAGATCCGCGCCCCGCCGAGCAGGTCGTCGTCGCGGTTGACGCTGGTGATGACGGCGTACTGGAGCCCGAGTGCGGCTACGGCTTCTGCGACCCGGCGCGGCTCGTCGAAGTCGATGGGCTCGGGCCGTCCCTTGGGCACGGCGCAGAAGCCGCACCGCCGGGTGCAGAGGTTGCCCAGCATCATGAAGGTAGCGGTCTTGTGGTGCCAGCACTCGCCGATGTTGGGGCAGTGCGCGCTTTCGCAGACCGTGTTGAGCCCCATGGAGCGGGCCAGCCGCTTGAGTTCGTGGTAGTTTTCGCCCACCGGGGCGCGCGCCTTCAGCCACTCCGGCTTGGGGGCCGGGGCCTTGCGGATCGGTTCAATCTGCACCAGTTCCATCACGCCCTTATTGTACCGGCATGGAAAAGCTCCGAACCCTGGCCAAGCAGGTTTGGGGGTCCGTACAGGAGTGCGGCGGCGGGAGGCGGGTGGGGCAGTTCTCGCCGGTTGACCCTCGCTGCGCGAGGTTGGCGAGTTGGCAAGTTGGCGGATGGGAGCGAACAGTCCGAGTGCGCCCCAGGGGGTAAATGGGGGGACGATCTTCGAGGAGGGCCTTCCAAAGCCTGCCGGGCCGCGGTCGAATGGCAAGGACCCTCCGTGCTACCCTGAGTTTTCCAGCCTGTGGAGATTTCCTTTGCAACCCAGCAGTTTCATCATTGCCATCTTCGAGTTTGTACTGCTCATCTTTTCGCTGAGCGTGCATGAGTGCGCGCACGCCTGGATGGCCTCGCGGCTGGGCGACCAGACCGCGCGGCTGCAAGGGCGCATCACGCTCAACCCCATGTATCACGTGGACCCCATCGGCACGCTGCTGTTCCCGGCGCTGATGATCTTCGGGCCGCTGTTCAGCGGGGGAGCGATGGGCGGGTTTCTCATTGGCTGGGCCAAGCCCACGCCGGTGATCACCCGCAACTTCCGCAATCTGGTGCGCGACGATACCCTGGTGACCCTGGCCGGACCGGTTTCCAACCTGCTGTTGGCCTTTGTGGCGTTTCTCGGGCTGGCCGGCGTACTCATTTACCAGGGGCACCTGCCGCAGATGGACACGCTGCCGCCCAACGTCCAGGCGCTCAACATCCTCTGCGGGCTGGCCATCCAGGTGAACCTGGCGCTGTTTTTCTTCAATCTGCTGCCCATTCCGCCGCTCGACGGCAGCCATATCCTGCGCCACTGGCTGCCCTACAGCTTTCTCAACGCCTACGACAACATCGGAATGTTCGGCTACATTCTGATGATTATGGTGGGCGGGCCGATCGTGCGCTTCCTGATGGGACCGGCGCTGCATCTGGTGGGCTGGGGACTGACTCTGATTCCGGGCACGTAATCCGCAGCCCCGCGCGGCTGCCGGTACAATGGAACGAGCCTATTTTTGACGGTTTCGTCAGACAGGGCTTCATTCTCCTGGCAGCATCCCGGAATCGATACGCAAAATGGCAGAATCCGCAGTTTCCTCGTCCCGTCCGCGCGTTTTGAGCGGCATGCGCCCCACCGGCAAGCTCCATCTGGGCAACTACATGGGAGCGCTGGCCAACTGGGTCAAGCTGCAAGACCAGTACGAGTGCTACTTCTTCATCGCCGACTGGCATGCGCTGACGACCGATTACGCCGATCCCAGCCGGATCAAGTTGAATACGCTGGATGTGGCGCTGGATTGGCTGGCCGCGGGACTCGATCCGGAACGATCCACCATCTTCATCCAGAGCCATGTGCTGCAACATGCCGAACTCAACCTGCTTCTGGGCATGATGACCCCTCTCGGCTGGCTGGAGCGCGTGCCCACGTACAAAGAGCAGCAGGAGAACCTCTCCAGCAAGGACCTGACGAACTTCGGTTTCCTCGGCTATCCGGTCCTGATGGCCTCGGACATCCTGCTCTACCAGGCGCAGTACGTTCCTGTGGGGCAGGACCAGAGCGCCCACGTCGAGCTGACTCGCGAAACCGCCCGGCGCTTCAATTCGATGTACAAGACCTCCGTCTTCCCCGAGCCCGATGCCCTGTTCACACCTTCACCCAAGCTCACTGGAACCGACGGCCGCAAGATGTCCAAGAGCTATGGCAACACCATTGGGCTGACGGAGGCGCCGCTGATCGCGGCATCGAAGATCCACAACATGTCGACAGGCGGCCAGCGTGTCCGGCAAAGCGATCCCGGCGACCCGGATCTGTGCCCGGTGGGAGATTTGCATAAGGTCTTCAGTTCGCCAGAGGTGATCGCAGAGATGCAGAAGGGCTGCCGGACGGCATCGATGCGCTGCGAGTTTTGCAAGATCGATGCCGCAAGGTCGGTATGCGCGATCACCGATCCGATTCATAGCAAGAGGATGCAGTTGGAGTCGGAGATCGAGAAGACCTGGGAGATGCTCTGCGATCAATCGGCCAAGGCCGCAGCGCGCGCCGAGCAAACCATGGTTCCCGTTCGCGCGGTTCTGAACCTCTCGCGCGATCTTGGATCGGTGAAGCGCTACTTCAAGGAATCGACAGAGGATCGGCACAGGGCGCACGATCTGAGCCAGGTTTCTTCGTGGTGGGATCTTCCACAGGACCAGCGGTCCAGGGAGGTACGCGATTACTGGAAATCGAATCTGCTGCCCCGCGAAGTGCAGCTCACGCAGGAGAGCAATCGCGTCTTTACGTCGCTCGATCGCGAACTGGAAGAACCGTTTCTGAGCGCCAAGAAGAAGCGCGTCTTCGTGACCACGGCGCGGAATGCCGAGGATGCGGAGGCCTGGGCCTTCGAGATCCCCGCAAAATCCTACGAGGTTTGGACGCTTCTCTGCTGGAACAAGAGCGGGTATTGGCTTCACGACTTCCCGATACCGCAGAAGTACTACGCACAGGCCTTCGCGCAAGCCAAGAAGCAGTTGAAGAAGGAGGAGAAGATTCCTCTGACGGTGCGCAAGGCGGGCGATCGCTTTCTGCTCAGCATTCACGGAAGCGAGCCGGTCGACATCACCGAGCTCCAAAGCAACTATGGCCCCCTGGAGTAAATCGCAGATTCCATTGAAGAATCTGCCCCGCAATCCAGAGACTTAAACTAGGCAAGGCTGGGCCCGAGCGCGGAGTAAGCCGCTGAAGGAACGCAAATGGCTGGAAAGACAGTCCCGTGGTGGCGCAAGGCCCTGAATTTCGCATTGGGCGGAATTCGCACGGGATTGGGCCTGCTGGCCCGGTTGGGTAAACCCGACGCCGCAGCGGAGATTGCCGAAGGCCCCGCCGAGAATCCGGAAGAAGACATACGATTGATCGAAGATTTCCCCAATTCGCTGGCCGCCGCCGCGGAGCCGATGGCGGCGACCGTGCCCGCCCCCGCGGCGGAAGATGCCGTCGCGCCGGAGATCGTGCTTGCCGCCGAACCGGCGATCCCGTCGCCCCGGCCGATCGATCTGGTGGCGGAGACGCCTGAGCTGGACGCCCCGATCTTGGAAGAAGCCCTCGACGATACGGGCGCCTTGCCGACGCCCGAGGCCACGACTTTGCCAGCCGAGGCCGTTGCGGAGGCGGAATTTTCTGAAGACTCGCTCCCGACTCTTCCCGGTTCCGCAATCCGTTCGGAAGAGACCGCAGTCCCGTCGGCTGAAGAGCCGCCTGCACCGCCCACGGCATCCGTGGACGCGCCGATTCAGGCCGAGGAGGCCGAACCGCAGCCGGATGTGGTCGCTGAATCTGCCCCGGAAGTGCAGCCGGAAGAGATTCCCGCCGAACAGCCGGTGGTTGCCGTGCCGCCGGTTGTCGCAGACGAGCCGGAGGCCGAGCCGGTTGTCGAGCTTGAGAGATTGCCGGAGGCTTTGCCTGAGCCCGTAGCAGTTCTTCCTCCGGCAGCGGCCGCCGTTGAGGCTGCCGCGCACGAGGTTGTTCCCGATCCGGTTTCGGACGAGCCTGCGGACGATCTCCCTGCGGAAGAGCCTGGGGTGGCTGCCGAAGAGCCTGCGAATTCCCCCGATATCGAGAGCGAACCTGCTCCCGAGGCAGACGTTTCAGAGCCCGCCGCTGAGCCGGCTCCCATGGCGCAACCGGCCGGCGAACTGGAAGCCGAGGCAGATGGAATCGTCGAGCCCGAGGTGATGGCCTTTCCGGAGGCCGCCGAGACGGGGGCGGAGCAGGCCGCGGAAGAGCCCAAGAGCAGCGAAAATCTCTCCGAGCCTCCCGCAGAGGCTGAAGACCATCCTTTCTTACCAGCGGTTTACGGCCCGATTGAAGTCGTCCCCGATTCCAAGACTTGGCCCACTGGGAGTCTTTCCGACACCCCTGAAGCCCCCGCCGATGACGCGGAAGTTGCGCGGGAGGTGAAATCCCCGCCTGCCGCCGCGTTGCGCACTTCCGCTGACTCGGAGGATTCCGACGAGTCTGCCGGTTTCTCCTATCGGCTGCGGCATGTGGCTTTCACTGCGGCGAATCTTCCCGCGGCGGAGCCAGCCGCGGATCTGGAAGTGGAGACAGCGGCGGCCTTGGAGCCCCTGGAGGCCATCGAGCCGCCGAGCGAGGATCTGCCGGACGAGACGATTCTTGAGGCCGAGATCGATTCGGCGAACATCGGGGAATCGCCCGCCGAGGCGGAGGCGGAAGCCGAAGCTCCAGTCGAAGCGCAGGTTCAAGCCGAGCCGAGTGCCGAGCCGGAGGTTGTTGCCGCCGATGCCGAGCCCGCGGCAGAGCCCGTAGCCGATTTGACGGTGGAAACCGAAGTGGCCCTGGAGCCGCTTCAGGCCGAAGAGCTTTCGCTGGGCGTGGACGAGTCCACCGAGACAGCTTCGGAGGCCGAGCCCGGCCCGATTCCCGAAAGTGACTCTGCCCAGGAAGAGGTTCCCGAGCCGGAAGCCGATGAGGCAGACCGGAGCGCGGAAGAATCCGAGCCGATCACCGAAGCGGAGCCTCTACCCATCGCCGAAATTGCCCCGGAGAAGGAAGCGGAAACAGTGCTTCTGGCCGCGGAGGAGTTTACCGAGCCCGCCGCAGAGACCGCGCCGGAGACCGCCGTCGAGCCAGCCCCGCCCGCTCATCCAGCCGTAGAAGCAGGGGCTGAAACGGCCAAGGAAGAAGTCCCGATTGCTGCCGCCGTCGCCGAGCCGGTTCAGCCGGTCGAGGCCGCACCCCCGGCAGTTCCCGCCAAGCCGCTGATTGTCATCAAGTCGCGGGACAACGAAGCCGACCTGTCGCCCTTCTCGGTAATCGTGGCCCAGGTATACGACGGTCCGCTGGACCTGCTGCTGGACCTGATCCGCAAGCAGGACATCGACATCTACGACATTCCCATCGCCAAGATCACGGCGCAGTTTCTGGCTTACGTGAACCAGCTCAAGGCCGGGGATATGGATGTGGCGGGCGAGTTCATCTATACCGCTTCGCTGCTGATCCACATCAAGAGCAAGATGCTGCTGCCGCGCACGCCGACCGGCCCGGACGACACGGTCGAGGATCCGCGCCGCGAGCTGGTGGAGCGGTTGCTGGAGCACGAGCGCTTCAAGAACGCCGCCCAGATGCTGCAACAGAAGCAGATGCTGGAAGCGGCCACCTGGACCAACCCCGGTCTGCGCGAGTTCAAGGGCGATGCTGGGACCGAGCCGGAGATCGCCGCCGACACGGTGGACCTGGTGCGCATCTTCCGCGACATTCTGGAGCGCGCCCGCAAACGCCCGGTCTTCAACGTGGACGACGACCAGGTGACGGTGGGGCAGATGATCCAGTATCTTTCCCGGCGGCTGACCATGGAAGACAAGCCGGTGGCGCTGCGCCGCCTGCTCAGCCATACCCGTTCCGAGCGCTCGCTGATCGCCATGTTTCTGGCGCTGCTGGAACTGGTCCGGCTGCAGGCGATTCTGCTGCGCCAGGACAGCGCCTTCAGCGACATCTTCATCAAGAAGCACAGCGGCTTCGACGCAGTCATGAACCAGGGGCTGGCCAACCCGCAGGACGACTGGCGGTAGGTTCCGTCATCCGGTGTTTCTCAGCCCCGCGGAGATGCCGCTGATGGTGGCGGCGATGGCCCGATTGACCTCCGGCGAATCTTCCCCGGCGCGCTTGCGGCGCAGCATATCCACTTGAATCAGGTGCATGGGATCGACGTAGGGGTTGCGCAATTTGATCGAGTGGGCCAGCACATGGTTGCTCTCCAGCAACTCGGCCTGCCCGGTGATCGCCAGCACGGCGTTGGCGGTGCGGTGGAACTCGGCTTCGAGCATGTCGAAGATGCGCTCGCGCAGCAGCCGGTCTTCGACGAGCGACGAATAGAGCCGCGCGGTGGCCATGTCCACCTTGCCCAGCGCCAGCTCCACGTTGCGCAGCAGGTCGATGAAGAGGGGAAACTCCCGCGCCATATCCTTCAGGAGTTGCAGCGCGCCGGGCCGCTCGAGATACTGGCCCAGCGCGGAGCCCACGCCGAACCAGGCCGGCACCAGCAGGCGGGACTGCGTCCAGCCAAAGACCCAGGGAATGGCGCGCAGGTCGGCCAGCTTGGGCGACGCGTTGCGCCTGGCCGGCCGCGAGCCGATCTTGGCGTGTTCCAGTTCGCCCACCGGGGTGGACTGCTCGAAGTAAACCACCACGCCGGGGTCTTCGAGAATGTGCGCGCGGTAGAACTCGAAGGCGATCTGCGACAGCTCGTCGAGCGCCGCTTCCCACTCCGGCTTGAGCACGCCGGTAAAGTGGCCCTCGGGGTCGCGGGCATTGGGCCGGGCCAGGGCGTCGAGCGAGGCGGCGATCATCAACTCCAGGTTGCGCTCGGCCAGCACCTCGTCGGAGTACTTGAAGTTGAGCACCTCGCCCTGCTCGGTGATGCGCAATTGGCCGTCGAAGGAGTCCATGGGCTGGGCGAAGATGGCGCGGTGCGTGGGCCCGCCGCCGCGGCCCACCGTGCCGCCGCGGCCGTGAAAGAGGCGCAGCTTCACCCCGCACGCGCGCGCAACAATATGCAGATCGCGATGGGCGCGGAAGATCTCCCAGGTCGAGGTCAACATGCCGCCGTCTTTGTTGGAGTCGGAATAGCCCAGCATGACCTCCTGCCAGTTGTCCCAGGTGGCCATCAGTTCCCGATAGTCGGGGCGGGTCCAGAGTTCGCGGCAGACGGCCGGGGCCTGGCGCAGATCGTCGATGGATTCGAACAGCGGCACAGGCATCAGGCCTGGGTCGCGGCCCGCGCCTTCCACCTGCACGCCGCCCAGCCGGGCCAGGCGCACCACGGTCAGCACGTCTTCCACGCAGGAAGCTCCGCTGATGACATATTGGCGAATGGCCTCGGGCGAGCAGCCGGTCTTGATCTCGGCCACGGTGCGGAAGGTCTCCAGCACGTTGGCCGTCTCCGCCGAAAGGACCCCTGGCAGCGCGGACCCGATGGTGCCGGCGGTCGCCTCCTGCAAGGCCGCCGCGTGAATCCGCGCGTGCTGGCGGATGTCCAGCGTATGAAGATGCAGGCCGAAGGTGCGCACTTGCAGGATCAGCGGATCGACCAGCGTGCGCGCGATGCGCAGGCCGCCGTTGGCTTCGAGCGACGAACGCAGTGTCTCCAGATCGTCGATGAAATCGTCCACCGAGCAGTAGGCGGGCAGCACCTGGGCCAGCTTGTCCTGGCCGCGCGTCAGCGTATAGGGCATGACCGGCATGGCCGCGCCGTCGAGTCCGCTATGCTGGCCGGACTGCTCCAGCGTGCGCTGGATGCGCGCCTTGAGGCAGATCAGGAAGCGGCGATAGTACTCGAACCGGTACTGCTCGCCGAAGACCTGCGCCTCCGGCGTATGCACCAGCGCCACGTAAGCCTTGAGGCGGCGGAGCAGCTCGTCGCTCACCGGGCGCTGCTGCGCGCTGGTGGTCAGCAGGTCGGTGATCTCCTCGAGCTGGCGCTGGTAGTAGAGCAGCAGATGGCCGCGCGCCAGTTGAATCGCGTCGCGCGTCACTTGCGGAGTGACATAGGGGTTGCCGTCGCGGTCGCCGCCGATCCACGAGCCGAACTGAAGGACCTGCGGCAGCCGGTGCGCCTCGACTTCCAGGGAGTACGCCGCACGCAGTGCCTCGGCGATCTCGCGATAGAGGCTGGGCAGCGTGGCAAAGATCGAGACATCGTAGTAGTCGAGGCCCATCTTGACCTCGTCGTAGACCGTGGGCCGGTGGGTGCGGACCTCGTCGGTCTGCCACAGGCTGGTAATCTCCGCCAGCACCAGTTCTTCCAGGCGGGCCAAATCCTGCTCCGGCACGGGGATGCGGTCCAGCAGGGCGAGGAACTCGCCGATGCGCCGCCGCTTGAACATCACCGAGCGCCGCGCCACCTCGGTGGGATGCGCGGTAAAGACCGGCACAATCAGGACGCGTTTCAGCCACTCCATGGCCTCGTCCGCGCCGATGCCCACGCGCCGCATGGCGCACAGGGTGCCCACCAGCGAGCCGCGCTGCCGTTCGGCCGCGCCGCCCAATTGCAGGGCGATGCGCCGCCGCTTGCGGTGGTTGGTCTCCGCCAGATTGATCAGCTCGAAGTAGAAGGCAAACGCCCGCGTCAACAAGATGGAACGCTCGACGGGCAGCGAGTGCACCAGTTCCAGCGCGCTTGCGGCCTGGCGGGCAGCCTCTTCGCTCTGGCCTTTCGCCTCGGCGTCGCGCCGCCGGATGGTGCCCTGGCGCAGCGCCTCGACGTGGGCAAACAGCTCCGCGCCGGCCTGCTCGCGCAACACTTCGCCCAGCAACATGCCCAGGGAGCGCACATCGCGCCGCAGCGGCGCCTCTTTCAGGTCGCCGCTCTGCGCTTCCAACTCCGCCAGACGCTTGGTCCAGCTCTCGGGATTCCAAAGAAGAGCCATCGTGTCTAGATTATGCACGACCGGGACATGACATTCGGATCAGGATCTTGTCGAAAATCGTTCCGCACCCGCATCGAGATGGAAACCGGTGAGCCGATCGCGCTGGCGGTGCTTTCGGCGGGTCTCCCGCGCGGGGCCAGCCGGCCAGAGGAGGACCAGATTGAAAGGGGGAAGGGCAGCGATTGCAACAACCTGCCCCTCGGGAGCGTGGCAGGGTTTTCTTGGTAATCAACGATGAGGCGAGAATAGTAATCAATAAAAGTGACGCAGGTCACCTCTTTTTGGACAGTAATGGCCGATAAGGTTACTGGAGTTCCTTATACATGATTACTACTGGGCCATGCTCTTCCGCTTCTCTCGCCAAGTGTCTTCTCGCCGCCTTCTGCGCCGTCTCTCCCGCTCTTGCCCAACAAGCAAGCCTTGCGGTGGTGCCGGACAGCTCTCTCCCCGGCAAGCCCTTGTTCGCGCTGGCCGAACCGACGGCAAGACCTTTGGATTCTGCCGATCTTGCCGTTGCCGTGGAATCGTCTTCCGCGCTCAGCGTTCGCCGGGTTCCGATCGCGGAGTCCACGATTGAGGTAAACGCCGCTGTAGAAAACGTGGAAAACGGCGAAGCCGTGGTGTACCACGTGACGCAACTGGATGTGCTTTCGTCCGCGGGGACCTATCGGGACTTCTCCCGTTACCTTCAGGTACTGCCCGGCGTGGTTTGGAACTCGGATATGAGCAACGACGTTCTGGTGCGCGGCGGGCATCCGTCGGAAAACCTGTATGTTGTGGACGGCATAGAAGTTCCCAACATCAATCATCTGGCCGTGGAGGGCTCCACCGGGGGCTTCACGTCGATGATCGACACGGCGACGGTCGGCAGCGTGGATATGAAGCCGGGGGCCTACGATGCGCGCTATTCGAGCCGGCTGTCTTCGCTGATCGAGATCCACACGCTCGAACCTGGGGAGCGGCGCCAGGAGGGCGATTTCGATGCGGGGATGGACGGGGTGGGAGGCTTCGTGGATCGGCAGTTTGGGCAAAAAGCCAGCCTTCTGCTCTCCGGCCACCGCAGCATCCTGGACCTGATGACCGATAACATCGGTCTGGACGGGGTGCCGGTCTATTCCAACGGGATGGCCCGGTTGGAATGGTCTCCGGGCAAGCGCGACCGGATTTCCGCACTCAGCCTGAATGGGGCCGACTCGATTGCCATCACCCCGTGCGCCAACGACGATTCCGAGACGCTGCTGGTGGACACGCAATACGGGGGAATTCGCAGCACGGACGGCCTGGTGTGGCAGCACGAGCACAGCCCCATGGTCCTGTCCAGCGTCACCGCCAGCTATACCCAGCAAGACCAGGACATCGGCCAGCAAATGCAGGCGGCAGGGGCCATTCAGCATCCGTCCGGCAGCAACCCGTGCCAGGCATTCGGACTCACCGATGTCTACCAGGAACGCACGCACGATGGGACCTCGACGCTGGGGTACAGCCTTGGGATCGACCGCCACGGCTGGTTCCTATCGGCAGGATCGACCGCCCGGCTGGCGAGCATGAATTATCGGGTGAATCAACCCGCCGGACAGCAATCTCCTTTTTCCTCGAACGCTGCCTGGACGGATGCAGACGCTTTTGCGCGGAATATCGCCACCGGGCAAACCGGCAGCTTTGCCGACGTCACCGGACACCTGGGCGGCCGCTGGACCCTGATGGCGGGCGCACGCGAAGAGACATTTGCCTTGACGGGAGCGCACCAGTTCGAACCGCGCGCCTCGCTGGCATTGCGTCTGAACCAACATCAGGCAGTGAATGCCACCTTTGGGCGTTCGTCGCAACTGGCGCCTTCCATCAATATTCTCAGCTACGCGCAGAACTCGCTTCTTCGGCCCCTGGAAGCACAACAGTTTTCTCTGGGCTCGGATGTGTGGCGCACCAACTGGGCGACCGCCAGCATCGGCGCGTATCGCAAGACCTATTCTCATGAACCGGTCTCGACGGAGTACCCAAGCCTGATGCTGGCCAACATGGTCGACACGCTGGGCCAGGAATTCGTATGGCTTCCGCTGAAGACGGGCGGGCGCGGGCAGTCGGAGGGCCTCGAGCTGCTGGTGCGCGCACATCTGGCAGGCCGCATCCAACTGTTCGCCTCGACCAGCTACGGGCGCACCATGTACGCCGCCGCCGACAGAGTCTTTCGCCCTGGGAATTACGACTTTCCCCTGGTAAACAACAGTCTGGCCACCCTCCGGCTTCACAAGACGATGCAACTCTCTCTGCGAAATACTTTCGCCAGCGGGCGGCCCTACACGCCCTTCAACGTACCTGTCTCGGAGCAGCAACAGCGCGGCATCTACGACTTGTCCCAAGTCAATGCGCTGCGCGGCCCAGCCTACAATCGCCTGGATGCCGATCTGAGCCGCAGCTTTCGTTTCAAGAGAGGGCTGATCGATCTCCATCTGGGCGTGGAGAATGCCCTGAACCGCAAGAACTTCCTGGGCTACGCATGGCTCGACCGGTGTGTAATCGACGAGGGTCCGGATGGAAAGTGCACCACCGACGGCGTCCCGCAGGCGATGTTAACGCAGATGCCGGTCTTTCCCAGCGCGGGGCTGCGCTACAGCTTCTGAGAGTCGGCCGCAGGCGTGCCCGAGCAACCGCGGGCACGTCGCTTCCGGCGCATTCGCGACGGGCAGATGCTTCGTTCTCCGCACAAGGTCCACGCGCTCAGCCATGCACTCCAGGCTGCGCACCGTTGCTCCCCGGCAACGTGTCTTGGGACTTTTGCATGGAATCATGGCCACTCCAGTAGCCTGGCCAACGTCCAGAGCGCGGCCGTAACTCCAGACTTGGCTGAATGGCCGATGCTCGGGTCTTGGCCGTGCGATCGGGAGATCCGTCTCGCGCTCATTTCCAGGAAATTGCTGTCTTTTCAGCGCGTTTCGCCGAACTTCCGGTCATAATAGGAAGATATTCCAAACAACCAGGGATCGAAAGTGAGACCCGATGAGATTCAGGTTCCGTGCTGCAGCCGCGGCTGCACTTGCTGTGTGTCTTGTTCCCTCGCCTGCGCAAACCAGCTCAGCCAAAGCGCCGGTGAAGCGGCCAGTCGCGCAAAAGAAGGCCAAAACCCCTCCCGCCCCCACGCTCCAGGAGCAGATTCAGGCGCTGCGCGAGCAATTGAACCAGCAGGCAAGCCAGATCGATAGCCTCAAATCCGACATGGCGGCCAAGGATGCGCGACTGAAGAAAGCAGAGTTGTCGGCCGCCGATGCCCAGGCCGCGGCGGCCAAGATCGACGCCGCCGTTCTCGTGCAGCAGCAGGCCGCCGGCGAGAACGCCGCCGCCGTGACCACCCTCCAGTCGGCGGTCACCGGGTTGAAGACCAGCCAGACCACGCTGACCGCCACGGTCAGCGACGAGACCGCCAAAATCAGGAAGGCGATCGATAGCCCCAGCACGCTGCACTACAAGGGGGTCACGTTGACGCCCGGCGGATTCCTCGAAGGCGACACCGTGTATCGCACGCACGCCACCGGCGGCGACATTGCCACCGCCTTCAGCGCAATTCCCTACGAGCACGCCGACTCCTATTCGCTCAGCGAGTTCTACGGCTCAGCCAGCGCCTCGCGCATTGCGTTGATGGCCGAGGGCAAGTTGAGCTGGGGAACGCTGCACGGCTACTATGAGGCCGACTTCCTGGGCGTGGGTGCATCCTCGTCGAATACTCAGTCCAATAGCTATCTCTTGCGGCAGAGAATGCTCTACGCCCAGGCCGAGACCAACTCGCGCTGGTCCTTCACCGTTGGCCAATTATGGTCGCTGGCTACGGAGAGCAAGAAGGGCATCACCAGCGCGGTGACCGAAATTGCGCTCCCCAACACCGCCGACCCGAACTACATGCCGGGCTTCGTGTGGACGCGCCAATATGGCTTCCGCGTGGTCAAGAGCTTCAACAAGACAGCATTCGGCGTCGCCTTGGAGAATGCACAGGTTTCCTATGCCGCCACCCTGGCCGGCAACACCCCTTACGCCGTGCTGGGCAGCGCGGGGCTGAACGCGGGCGCCTTCAACAACGCCATCAGCGGCTGTACCCCCTCGACCTCCATCGTGAATTACACGAATGTGGTGGATGCAAAGGGAAACAACATCGCGGTTCCGGTCTACAAGACCGTCAACGCCTGCACCAACTTGGCGAACATCTCCTTCAACCAATCCCCGGACATGCTGGTAAAAGCGGCTTTCGACCCCGGCATCGGCCACTATGAGATCTTCGGCATCGCCCGGCTGGCCCATGAAACGGTGTATCCGGGCGAAACCACCAACGGCAACCTCTACGGCGGCCTCTACGATGTGAATTGTCCCAAGACCACGGCGGGCTGCAACCCGGTGACGCCCTCTCTCTCGACGGCTGGCTCTTATAGCAACCGCATTGTCCTTGGCGGCGTGGGCGCCAGCATGCGCATTCCGCTGCTGGCAAACAAGTTGAGCCTGGGCGCCAAGGGACTCTACGGACCTGGGGTGGGCCGCTATGGCTCCGGCCTCTCCGACGTTACCGCCAACGCCTCCGGAGAGCTTGTCCCGCTCCACAACCTGAGCGGCCTGCTGAGCGCCGAATTCATGGCAACACCGCGCCTGATGCTCTTTTCCTACTATGGCGGCGATTATGCCAGCCGCACAGGCGCCTCCGGCGGCTTGACCCTGGCCGCACCCACCGCCGCACAGGACGCCAACGGCGTTTGGGGCGGCCACTGGGCAGCGCCAACCGCCGCCGCGGTTGGCTATGGCTCCCGGCTGCTGAACAACTCGACTTGCAATGTCACCGCCAACCCCGGCTATAACGGCAGTTCCACCGGTTACTACCCCGGCGGCTCCTGCGGCGCGCAAACTCGCGCGGTCGAGGAAATTGCCGGCGGATACTGGTTCGACATCTACAAGGGAGATCGCGGCCGCCTGCGCCAGGGCTTCCAGTACGGCTACGCCGTACGCGATGGCTGGTCGGGCGCATCCGGCATCGGGGCCAAGGGCATCGACAACATGGTCTTCACCGCCCTGCGCTATACGCTGCCTTAGGTTCCGCTCCCTCTGCTCCGGCGGCGCGCGACGGCTGCCGGAGCAGAACTTTCAATTCATCCTTTTCTCTTGCCGCTGCTCTGCCTCGCCGGCATCCGACCCCTTCCAGGCGTGTTGCACCACCCTTTTCGCCCCGGCGAACCGCCTTTCCTTTCCCCTACCTGAGAAAGAACTCCTCCTCCAGACAGGCGGGGCCAGTTCCGAGTTTGCCTGAAGAGACTTCGTGGCGAAACCGACGGCTCGAACCGGGTAGAATGGGTGCATCGAGACAATCAGGGAGAAAGACCCCCATGCATACGAAATGTGCTCGCTGGCGCAAGGTCCAGGTCGCGCTGCTCTGTGTGTCTTGGGTTCTGTTTGCCAATTGCGAAGGGATCGCCATGCAGGCGAGCCTCGAATCTCCGCAGGGGCCTTCCATCGGCAGCGGCGCGCCGCCGGATGCCGCCGCGCCCGCCAAGGCCTCTGACGCCGCGGCTCCGCCGCATGGCCGCCCCGACCCGGCTCCCGGCAATCCGGCGATTCGCCCGGTGCAGACCACCGTCGAAGTCAATGCCGGCGAACAGACCCTGCGCACCGGTCTGGCCGTGCCCCACTACATCACCCAGGCCGAGGTCCTGTCGTCGGCGGGAACCTGGCAGGACTTTACCCGCTACCTGCAGGTGTTGCCCGGTGTGGTTTGGAATTCGGACATGAGCAACGATTTGCTGGTCCGCGGCGGGCAACCGTCGGAAAACCTCTATGTGGTCGATGGCATCGAGGTTCCAAATATCAATCACATCTCGGTGGAGGGCACCACCGGCGGGTTCACCTCGATGATCGACACCGCGGCGGTCGGCAATGTGGAGATGAAGGCAGGGGTCTACGATGCGCGCTTTTCCAGCCGCCTTTCCTCGCTGATCGACATTCATACCCGCGAAAACCGAGGGAGAGCCCGCGACGGGGAGATTGACCTGGGCATCGCCGGCGTGGGGGGATTCGTCGAGCGCCCCCTTGGAGCCAACGGCAACCTGATGCTTTCCGGGCATCGCAGCGTGCTGAATCTGTTCACCAACGACATCGGACTGAACGGCGTCCCGATCTACACCAATGGATTGGCGCGGCTGGATTGGGCTCCGGGCGGCAAAGACCGTCTCTCCGTGCTGAGCTTGACCGGCGCGGATTCGATCGCCGTCACGCCGGCCCCGTGCGACGGTGCGGTTACGCTTCCTGTGCAGACGCAATATGGCGGGTTTCGATCGACCGATGGATTTTCCTGGCAGCATGTTCACAGCCCCGCGGTCGTTTCTACGCTCACCGCGAGCTATTCGACGCAGAGCCAGGATATCGGGCAGCAACTGCAACACCAGACCGAAGATCTGATCAACTTGCCGATCTGCTACACGCTTCCCTACCAGACCACCCGCGTCTACCAGGAGCAGACTCGCGACAGTACGCCTTCGCTTGCGTACGGGCTGCAATTCGATCGCGGGGGATGGTTCTTCTCCGCGGGGGCCACGGGGCGGGTGGCTGTGATGAATTACTCCATCGACCAGCCGCTCGGCCACCAATCGCCATTCTCCGCCGATCCCGCGTGGGTCGATGCCGGAGGCTTTGACCGGGACATTGCCATGGGCCAGTCGGGCGCCTATGCCGAAGCGACCGGCCACCTCGGCTCCCGGTGGACCATCATCGCCGGGGCGCGCGAGGAGACCTTTGCGCTGTCGCGGGCGCACCTGTTTGAGCCGCGCGCTTCGGTCGCTTTCCGCTTGAGCGAACGCCATTCGATCAATGCGTCCTATGGGCGGTCGTCGCAAATGGCCCCGTCGGTGAACATTCTCAGCTATGCGCAGAACGCCGCGCTGCTGCCCATTCATGTCAGCCAGTTTTCGTTGGGCGCCGACCTGTGGCGCACCGATCGCCTGACCCTGAGCGCCGAAGCCTACGACAAGCGCTACGCCGACGAGCCCGTATCCACGGAATATCCCAGCCTGATGCTGGCGAACATGGTCGATATGCTCGGCCAGCAGTTCATCTGGCTTCCACTGAAGACCGGCGGGCGGGGGCGGGCGGACGGATTGGAACTGATGCTGCGCGCGCACCTGGCCAGCCGCTATCAATTCCTCGGCTCGGCCACCTACTCGCGGACCATGTACGCGGCTTCCGATGGCGTGATGCGGCCCGGCAACTACGACTTTCCCCTGGTGATGAACGGCCTGGCCAGCGCGCGGCTTTCCCGTTCCGTTCAGATTTCCGTTCGCGACACCTATGCCAGCGGACGCCCTTACACGCCGTTCGATGTGAATCTCTCCGAACAGCAGTTTCGCGGCATCTACGACCTGTCTCGCGTGAACGCTCAGCGCGGTCCCGCATATAACCGGCTCGACATCGATCTGAACCGAAGTTTCCGCATCCGCGGGGGCCTGCTGAACGTCAATCTGGGGGCGGAAAACGCCTTGGACCGGGCGAATTTCATGGGCTATGTCTGGATGGGAAACTGCCCGGTGGCCTATTGGGGCGACTGCGGCCCCAGCGCCCGCGCCGTGCCCGGCTTGCCGGAGACGACGGTAATCCAGATGCCCATCTTCCCCAGCGCGGGACTGCGCTACAGCTTCTAGCAACCATCCGCTGAGTTGCCGCGGCGAGCGCCGTTCCCGCGGGAGATCCGCACGGCAACTTCGCGTGGCCGGGGTAGGGCCGTGTCCAGATTTTCATGCGGTTCGTCCGCGGCCCGATCGGCTCAGGCGCCTTGTTCTTCCAACTGCATCGTCAGCTCTTCCCACTCGGCGGTGAAGGCGGTCATTTGTTCCCGCAAGCTCGCGGCGAGATCGGTGAGGCGCTGCGTCTCCTGGGCGGAGACGTAGACGCCCAACTGCTCTTCGGTGTGCGCCAGTGAGGCCTCGATGCGCGGGACTTCTTCTTCCAGAAAGGCGCAGCGCTCTTCCATCTGCTTCTGCTTGATGGGATTCAGGCGGCGGGGGCGGTTGTTGGCGGAGGGGCCGGTTTCTGTGTCGATTGCCGCGGCTGTGCCGGGGCCCGCTGCCGGTTGAATCGCCGCCCGAGCCGCGGGTCCTTCGACTCGCTGCGCTCGCTCAGGATGACAGTCTTGTGGTGAGGCAGCGGCCTGCGCCTCTTTCCAGCGCTGGTAGTCCTCGTAGTTGCCTTCGTGGCTGGTGACCGTGCCGCCTTCCACTTCGAGCACCCGCGTGGCCAGCCGGTCGATGAAGTAGCGATCGTGGGAGACGAAGACCACCGTGCCCGAGAAGGCAGCCAGAGCTTCGAGCAGCACGTCTTTGGCGCGCATGTCCAGGTGGTTGGTGGGCTCGTCGAGGAGCAGGAAATTCGAGGGCGAGACCAGAATCCGCGCCAGGGCGTAGCGGTTGCGCTCGCCGCCCGAGAGCACGCCGAGCGGCTTGAAGACATCGTCGCCGCGGAAGAGAAAGCAGCCCAGAAGCGAGCGCAGTTCACCCTCGGGGACTTTGAGCGCGGCGCGGCTGATGTCGTCCAACATGCGCGAGTCGCCGTCCAGTACCTTGTACTGGTCCTGGGCAAAGTACTCGCTGACCACATTGTGGCCCATCTTGACATGGCCGGCGGTGGGCGCTTCGTCGCCGGTGAGCAGGCGGATCAGCGTGGACTTACCCGCGCCGTTGACGCCCACCAGGGCTACGCGATCGCCGCGTTCGATGGAGAAACGGACGTTATCGAGCACCTGCTTTGCGCCGTAACTCTTCGAAAGCCCATCGGACTCCGCCACGATGCGTCCCGAGGGCGGCGGCTGGGGGAACTTGAAGTGGATGACCGCTTCTTCCTCGGGAACCTCGATGCGCTCGATCTTTTCCAACTCTTTGATGCGGCTTTGGACTTGTTTGGCTTTTGTGGCCTGGGCGCGGAAGCGGTTGATGAACGATTCCAGATGCTCGATCTGCAAGCGCTGGTTGCGGTAAGCCGACTCCAGTTGAATGCGACGCTCGTCCTTCTGGCTGAGATACTTGGTGTAATTTCCCTGATAGATATTGAGCCGCTTGTTCCATATCTCCACGGTGCGGTCGATGGTGACATCGAGAAAGTAGCGGTCGTGGGAGATAAGAATGTAGCCGAAGGGATAGGTGCGGAGATAGTCTTCCAGCCAGTTGCGGGTTTCGAGATCGAGATGGTTGGTCGGCTCATCGAGCAGTAGAAGATTGGGCTTGGCCAGCAGCAGCTTGGCCAGCGCGATGCGCATCTGCCAGCCGCCGGAGAACTCGTCGGTCTGCCGGCTCCAGTCTTCCTTGCCGAAGCCCAGGCCGGTGAGCACGCCGCCCACCTGGGCGTCGAGCGCGTAACCGTCCAGGGCATGAAAGCGCTCCTGCAGCATCGAGTAGCGCTCGGCCGCGGCCTCGTACTCCGGCCCCTGGTGTTCGAGCACGGCCAGTTGGCCGGCCAGCCGCTCGATCTCCTTCTCCATCTCGCGCAACTCGTCGAAGACCGTCAGGCACTCTTCGAATACCGTGCGGCCGGCCAGCGCCAGCCCCTCCTGAGGCAGGTAGCCGATGCTCATGCCGCGGGTTTGCTGCACCTGGCCGTAGTCCAAGGACTCGAGGCCGGCCAGCACTTTCATGATGGTGGACTTGCCGGTGCCGTTGGCGCCGACCAGCGCGGTTTTTTCCTTGCTCCGGATCAGCCAGTTGGCTTCCAGGAACAGTACCCGCGGGCCGAACCGCTTACCGGCATTTTGAAGAGAGAGCATCTATATCCTATTTTCGCAGACCGCCTGCGCCACCTGCGCCACCTGCGGTGGGGCCAGCGGCTCGCTCTTCGCTCGCATGGGGTTCGTAGCGCCTGACGGCCTTGACTTGGGGTCGAATCAACCAGGAAACATCTGATCGAGTGTCCGATTTCCGAAAAGCATCCCGCAGGGGCTAAAGACCATCCTTTATTATCAGCAGCTTGCGGCACGACTGAAGCCGTGCCGTTGCAAAACTTCGACCTATTCAGAGGCTCCCAGGAACTACGGCCGAATCTCGACCGGCGTGCCCACCGGAACCAGTTCCCAAATCTCGTCGATCTCCTCGTCGGTGACGGCGATGCAGCCCAACGTCCAGTCGTAGAGGCGGTGGCCGGCGCCCACCCAGCCCTTGCCGTTGGGCAGGCCGTGGATCATGATGGCCCCGCCCGGCGCGACGCCCAGCTTGGCCGCCCGCTTGCGGTCTTCGGCGTTGGGATAGGAGACATGCAGCGCACGATGGTAATGGCTGTCGGCGTTGCGGGCGTCGATGATATAGCGGCCTTCGGGCGTGCGCGCGTCGCCCTCCTGCTGCTTTGCCGCCAGGCCGCCCTGCCCGAGTGCAACTTTGTAGGTACGGATCGCTTTGCCTCCGGCCAGCAGTTCCAGCAGATGGTCCTTTTTCAGGATCAGCACCGAGTCGGCTTTCAGCGCACCCGCGGCAGCGTGTGCCTCCGCGCAGGCCGCGCCGGTGCAGGCAAGGACGAGTAACAGGCCGATGACACGCCATTTGCGCCGCCCTGCCGCGGCTGCTTTCGCTTGCTGAATTTCCATAGGGGTAACGTTACTACACACTTCGCACCCAAAACAATCGATTACCCGCCTGGGACAAGGTAAGTTACAGCCGGGGGATCGTCCATACCCCCTTTTGGCTATTTCCTATTTTTGGACCAAGAGGAGAATTAAGTTGTAACAAAAGCCACTTGCCAGTCTGCGTAGCCGCTTCCGGGGGGCGCCGGGATTGCTTCAAAACCACTTCATTTCCCCCCAAGCAGGTTCCATCGATTGCTGGCTCCTCCGGGTGCGAACCACCTGGTCAACTTAACCCGCACGAACCGATAGGCCTTGGATTCGGTGTTCTTTATCTCGACTGAATCGGGTGTCTCGATTGCGAAGTATTTGTTCCGAAGTTATACAGGCTGCCGCGGCAGGTCTTCGCCTCTCAGCCTTGTTATCGAGGACTTCGTATTCGCGGTTTGTGCCTCACGACAACAGGAGAGCACAATGAAGAATGTTGCGAAGTACGCGCTGATGGTTCTGGGTCTGGTGATTCTCACGAGCGCCCGCGCCCATGCCTGCGATACTCCCGAAGTTGACCCCAGCCTGGCAATTGGCGGATTCTCGTTCCTGGCGGGTTCGCTGGTGGTTCTGCGCTCCAAGTTCCGCCGCTAAACGGAGGAAGTTCTGAGCACCGACCTCAACCGCGTCTTGACTGGGAGCCTACCGCCCCAGTCAAGACGGAATCTCTTCGTGCCCCGCCATCTGCTGGCGCGCCTTTATCTATTGGCCGGGGTTCTGGCGGTCGATTGCGCGCTCCTGGCCGTCATCCACCACGCAAGCGGGCTTTTCGGTCCGCTGGCTCCCGCGACCATTGTGGCGCTGGCCATCTTCCTCGGCCTCGGCTATTCCAAGATCAAGGCAAACCAGGAAGATCTCCCCTTCGGCGGCTGGCTGTTTGCCGCTCATTTTGCCTGCATCGCCCTCTTCTTCCTTTGCAATTTTGCGGTGCTGCGCCATTTTGGCGCGCAACCCGCCGCGCTTCCCGTGCTGCTGGCCCTGGCCGCGCCCCTGGTCCTTGGAGTCGCGCTGCTGGCCCTGGCCTGCATCCCGTATCGGACCTGGATCGCGACCCGCCGCGCCACCGGCGCCTTGTGGCTGTATGCCGCACTGGCGGGATTGGGCGCCTGGTGCCTGCGATCCCCGTTGCAGCAGTCCTGGATTGCCCACAGCAATCTACAAGGCCGCTTCTTGCAGACCATCACCTACCAATGCGTCCACGGCATCCTGCGCCTCTTCCTGCCGGATCTGACCGGCAGCCTGTACTTCTGCACCATTGGCACGCCGCGCTTCCTGATCAGCATCGGGCCGCAGTGCTCCGGCGTGGAAGGCCTCGGCCTGGTGCTGGTCTTCACCTCGGTCTGGCTGTGGTACTTCCGCAAGGAGAACCGCTTCCCACAGGCGCTTCTGCTGATTCCCTGCGCGCTGGCATCGGTGTGGCTGCTGAACATCTTGCGCATCGCCGTGCTGGTGCTGATCGGCAATGCCGGCTATCCAGATATCGCGATTGTCGGTTTCCACTCCCAGGCTGGATGGATCGCCTTCACCCTGGTCGCGCTGGGCTTTTCCGTGGCCAGCCAGAAGCTCTCCTGGGTGCGCAAGCCGCTCCCTGCCGCGGCAACCCTGCCTGAGGAATCGATCGCCGGCGCTGACGCTCCCCGCGCTCTGCAAACCGAGATCGAGACCGGCGAGTCGCCGGCCACCGGCGCCTATCTGCTCCCTTTTCTTGCGATCCTGGGCGCATCCTTTCTTTCCAAGGCCGCCTCCGGTTACTTTGAATGGCTCTACCCCCTGCGCTTCGTGGCAGCCGTCGTCGCGATCTGGATTTCGCGCGGCGAACTGAAGAAGCTGAACTGGCGCTTTGGCTGGCTGGCGCCCGTCGTCGGCACGGCTATTTTCTTCCTGTGGATCGCGCCGGTCTGGTGGTCGCACGAGCGCTCGGCCAGCACCCTGGGCGCAGCCCTGGCGGCGCTTCCCTTTACCGCCCGCTGGGTGTGGATTCTCTTCCGCACCACGGCGGCCGTGGTCACCGTGCCCATCGCCGAAGAGCTGGCGTTCCGCGGCTATCTCGCGCGGCGGCTGGTGCAGCGCGACTTCACGGCGATGCCCTTCGCCAACATGACGCTGCTCTCGGTGGGAGTTTCGTCGCTGGCCTTTGGCCTCATGCACGGTCAGCACTGGATGGCCGGCATCGTGGCGGGCCTGGCGTATGCCGGCGCGCTCAAGTGGCGGGGAAGAATCGGCGACGCGGTGGTTGCGCACGCCACCAGCAATCTGCTGCTGGCGGCCTGGGTGCTGTTCCTGGGCGATTGGGCGCAGTGGTAAACCCGGCGCTTTCGCCTTGGTGCTTGCTTGTTGTGGATGATGGCCGCACAAAAAGAGGCCGGCAAGCGGAGGCATGGCCTTCGACCCTTTTTTCCCTTTGCCTCATTGACCTGGGTCCTCTGTCGCCGCTCCGATGCTTCGCGGTTGCCTGGCGATTGTGTCAAACTGGTAGGGTAACCGGCGTCGGCGGCCAAGCGGCTGTTGAAGGCAAACGGGATAGCGGAAATGCCTGCCCGCTTGTGCAGCCGAGTGCTTTTCGCCAGGGCCTATAGCTCAATTGGTTAGAGCAGCGAACTCATAATTCGTTGGTTCCAGGTTCAAGTCCTGGTGGGCCCACCAACTTTCCTTGCCGCCGTTCCGCAATTGCAGCCCCTGGAAACCACCGCTCTCGAATCTCTTTCCCTCAAGAGACAGGCGCCTTTCCGTACGCCGCAAAGGCGCGTGAATTGTGGAACCGCTGGAGCCGCGGCGGCGTTACTTCACGCGTGAGTATTCGACCTGCGCTTGCCGCAGGACGGGAGTGTCGGCATCGGCGTCCTTCCATGAATCGAAGAACTTCTCATACTCGTTTCGGCTGCGGGCGGAATTGCCTTCCATGGCGAAGGCGCGGGCCAGGCCGAGGTGCGCCAGGGGATACAAGATCGAGACAGGATCGACGCCCCGGTTGGCGACGATCTTCAGGTACTCGTGAATCGCCAGATCCGGCCGCTTGGCGCGGAGCAAGGCTTCGGCTCGCTGGGCGAGGACGCTGAAGTCCGCCAGTTCGAATCGGGTGGCGGGTTCGAGGGCATTCACGGCATCGAGAGGCTTTCCGCTCTGCGCGGCCAGGGCCGCGCGCACGCGCGGCAGAGAGACGAACGCCATCAGGGTCCCGGGATGCGTGTCGGCGCCGTGCGCAGCCAGAAACCTCCGCGCAAAAGAGGCGTCTCCCAGTTCCGCCTGAAGAATGGCGAAGTCCGGCGAGTCCGCGTCCAGGTTGTGCATGTGGCCGAGCGTGGCGCGGGCGGTCGCGGAGTATCCGAAAGCGGCCTCGGCCCGGGCCTGTTCCAACAGCAGGTTATCCGCGGTTTCAGGCAGGTTTTCCCGGCCGGCGATCTCGTAGGCGCGGCGAAAGAATTCCTCCGCTTCGCGATACTTTCCGCTGGTTGCGCTCTCTTCCGCCTGGAGGTAGAGGAAGTCGGCGCCGTACCAGCCTCCGCTGTGGGCAGCGGCCCAGACGGTTTCGCGGGAGCGCGCATCGGCGTCGTGCTCGGCAACCGCGATTTCATAGAGGGAGGCGTGCAGGCCGACGGAATCCTTCTTCCGCTGCACGGCCTCGAGACCGGCTGCCTTTGCGTCGGCAAAGCGGTTGGCGCGCTTGTATGCACGGACCAGGACACTGTAGTTGATGGCCCGGTCTGGCTGGATTTCGAGAGCCCGCCGGGCGGCGGAGATGGCGGGCGCATATTGGCCCAGTTGCGTGTATTCATTGGCCATATCCACCCACGGCGCCCAATCGTTGGGGTAGGTTTCCGCCCACTGGCGATACGCCTCGATTCCCCGTTGCGCATCGTTCAGGCCATCGGCATAGTAGTGCGCCTGGAGAATAAGCCGCTCGCGCGCGCTGACCCGATCGCTCAGTTCGAAGGCCTTCTTGTAGTACTGGGCCGCCAGGTTCATCTCGCTCAGGTTGTAGTAGTCCGTAGCCATCGCTCCGTAGGCCATGGCAAACTGCGGGTCCAGAGCTATCGCCCGCTGGTAGAGCGGGAGCGTCTCGTTCTCGCCCTTTCCCTGTGCTGCCATGTACTGGCCGATGGAATAGGATTTGAGGGCTTCGAGGGATGCCGTCGTGGCCGTCATGATCGGCATCCGGTAGCTCTCCAGAGTCCGGCTGGATTCGCCGAGTCCCGATCGCACGCGGTCGGCCACGTAGTCCAGCGCCGTGAGCACCTTCTCCCTGGAAGCAGCCTCGGCCTTTGAAGAAGCCAGCTTCTTTCCCGTGCCGCAATCGGTTGCTTCCAGCGTCACCAGATACTCGCGGCCAACCGAGGCGATGTTTCCCGTGAGCAACACCTGGCGGTTGCTGCGCTCGCAGAGTTCCCTGGCAATCTCCGGAGCGATGGGCAAATTGCCGTCCTTGCCCATCAAGTGGAGCGCGTCTACCGCTTCGCGCTCGCTCATCACATCCATATACGGAGACTGCTCGATGCCAATCTCCAGCGCGCGTTTCAGCGTCCGGTCGAAGGCGGCGTCTCCGGTTGTGTTGCCGAATTCCGCCACCATCACCTTGCACAGAAGCGGCGGCTTGGCAGTGCGTCTCCAGATTTGGTTGCCCGCCAAAGCGAGCAGCGCCCCGGCCAGCGCGGCCCCGGCGATCCACCAGACGGCAAGACTGCGCCGTGGGCTTGCGTTCGCAGCCAGTGCAAGGGAGGGCGGCGCAGGCGGCAACTTCTCGATGACAACATGAGTGCGCTCGCGGACGCGCTGCACAAAGATGTCTCCCGGAAGGCTCTCCGGCAGCGTCTCCACGGAATGCACCGTCTGCACCTTGGCGGTGAATTGATAGCCGCGTCCGGGAATGGTCGCAATGCAGCCCGATTTGTCGGTCAGCGCCTTGCGCAGCCAGGAGATGTGCTGGGCCAGGTTGCTCTCTTCCACAAAGGAGTCGGGCCAGACCGCGTGCAGCAGTTCCTCCTTGGTGATCACCCGTCCAGGGTTGAGAAGCAGGTACCGGAGCACCTCGAAGGCCTTGGGGGAGAGCGCAAGGGGTGTGCTGCCACGCGTCAGGACTCGCCGGGAAGGGTCGAACTCGAATTCATCGAAGCGATACAACGTATCTGAATTCTGCGACATGGCTGGCCTTCAGAACTTTTCAAGAGAATTCAAGCCCATCTTCAAGACGACCCAACCCGAATTGCGCTCTCTTGAACCTGAGCAGGTTGCCGAACGCCAGCTTGTGAGGAGTGAATGCATGAACATCTTACGACGCGGCGGAATGGAAGAGAAACCGGCAAACGACGAAACGAGCGCAGGGGTCCCTGCACAGCAACGAATCGAGGTCACCGTGGAGCGCGAATGGGTTTCGATGCTGGTGCGCAGGCAGCCCTGGCCATCCGCGGACGTTCCGGCCGGTGAAGGAGGCAAGGGTGAGTCGTCTGGCGGTGAGCCGGCGGTTCGCGCTCTACCTCTGCCCTCGCTCGAGCGCAACAACGAGAATCCCAGCTAACCGGCCGCACGGAGGCAAGCAGATGCAATCGACTCCCAATGCAAATTCCACCAGGAACCCCGTCAAGGAGAGAACCGGCATGAAACAGATGATGAAGCAGATCGAATTGCATTCCGTGCGCCTGCTGGCTGGGGCGTGTGGCCTATTCCTCGCTCTGGCAAGCGCCCAGGGTGGAGTTGCCCAGCAGCCTGGCGCGGGGCGCGCCAACCAGATAGCAAGTCTTGCGCCTTCGCAGCCAAGCGCTCTTGAAGCAACCAAGGACAGAGCAGCGGCCCGGCCCGAGGACCAAGAGGAAGACGCGCTTGCGCCCAACAAGCCGGGAAGCGAAGGCATCAAGGTTCATGGCCACTGGGTTTTGCAGGTGAAGAACGCCGACGGCACGCTGGGCGAGCGGCGGGAGTTCAACAACTCGCTGGTGCCGGGAGGGGCCTACGGGGGCGGCGACCAGTTGATCGCCGGCTTGCTCTCCGGGAACCTGGCCGCCGGAGATCCCGCGATCGCCTTCGTGCCGGCGACGCCTCCCGGCAACAGCGATGCCAGCAGCTATTGCAATGCCTCGATACACACTAACAGCAGTTGTTATCTCTTCGAGACAGCGGCACAGAGCGCGTTCTATGGGAACGCCTACGGCAACAGCGAACCGGGGCTGGGGACAAGTTTCAGCTTCAGTCCCGCGCAATGGGTACTGTCCGGCAACTACACGGTTCCCAACGGCCTGACCACAGTCGCCATGGTGCAAACACTCATGTTCGCGTGCGCTGCCAATAACACGGCTACAAGTTTCAACCCGCTCCGTGGGAATTCCAATACCAGATCCTCCGATATCTCGGCGAAACTGTGCGTGGTTGGCTTTGCGGGCCTTGTTGGGACGACCGGCGACCAAGCTATCCTGGGAACACTTACGTCGACTACCCTGCCGAACGGCCCTCTAACTGTTACTGCCGGCCAGATCATCACCGTCACGGTCACGCTGAGCTTCTCCTAACTCATCCGGCAACTTCGCCTGATGACTTAGAAGCAGTTGTGCAACGACCAACAGTATCGAACAAGGGCAGGTTGCAACTTGTCCGGAGGAGAAGCGGCATGGGACAGAAACTGATGCGGATCGATTTGCATTGCATGCGCCTGCTGGCCGGGGCGTGCGGACTTTTCACCATGCTGGCCATCGGCCAGGCGGGCATGGCGCAACAGCCCGTTCCCGATCGGGCCAGCCCCAAGGCAGGCCTGCCCCACGCCGTTGCGGCTCCGGCGAGCGCAGGGTCGAAGAGCGCCGAAAGCGAAGAAGCAGCGCCCGCGACCAAGGCGGGCGGCGAAGGGGTCAAGGTTCACGGCCACTGGGTGCTGCAGGTGAAGAACGCCGACGGCACGCTGGGCGAGCGCCGCGAGTTCAACAACTCGCTGGTGACCGGCGGGCTGGTTGCATCCGGCGATCAGATTCTGGCGGCCTTGCTCTCCGGCAACGCGGTGGCCGGCGATCCGGGGATCCTGCTGCTTCAGGCAAGTCAACTGTTTGCCGACGCCAGCCGATTCTGCCAGGAGAGCAATCAGGGCATCCACTGCTACCTGATGACGACGGCAACCAGCCCGCTGGTGAACAACCTGTTCATCACCGGAGGCTCGGGGGAATTGCAAGCGGTGACGGCCACGCAAAACGGTCTGAGCGCGACGGTGAACTTCACCCCCACCGTCAGTTGGGTCTTGTCCGGCAACTTCGCGGTGCCCGCCGGGCTGACCTATCTCAGCGTGGTGCAGACGGTTTTGCCCTTGTGCATCGCGGCCAACAGCACGGTGAACAGCAACTTCAACAACGGCGGAACGAGCAATGCCTTTGCCGGGACTTCCGGCGATTTGAGTTCGGATATCGCTCCCAAGGGGTGCGTCGGAACGCTGTCCACCGAGGTCATGCACCCGGCGATTTTCACCTCGACCGCGATTCCCAACAATCCGGTTACGGTGGCTGCGGGTCAGATCGTAACGGTTACGGTCACCATCACCTTCTCTTAACTTCCTCTGTGCACCAGATGCGGCGAACCGGAAAAGGAGCGAACGATGAGAGACGGGATCGGCATTGCGTCAGTTCGAAACGGGTGGCGAGGCATCTGCCGGAGCATGGGAGCGATGTCGCGACGGAAGCGCGCCATGGCAGTCGTACTCCTGGCTGCAGGAATCGCTGTGCCTTCCTGGGCGCAGACGCTCACGCTCGCCAACCAGGTCTTTCCGGTGACCCAGGTGGGCCAAAGCGCGACGCAGAACGTGACGCTCACTGTCAACGCCGATGTCTTTCTCTATTACATGCTGACCGATCCGGCCAATCCGGAGTATGCGGCGGCGAACTTCGGCAGCATCGTCGGGACGACGCCCACCGGCGCCACGCTCACGCCGTGGTACACGCTTGTCCCCGCGGGAACCGTATTCACGGTCCCGGTGACTTTTTCGCCGGCATTGCCAGGCCAAGCCAGTTCCCCGACGCCCATTGCCCGCAGCGGAATGTTGCAGGTGGTTTATGTCGATCCGGTTCTGGGACTGGTCACCGCAAGCCTGCCGCTGCAAGGCACAGGCGCCGGTCCCAAAGGGGTGCTGTCGCCGGGGCTGATCTCCGACCTGGTGGGCAGCGACGCAACTCCAACGGCGGCGGGCTACGGCGGGGATGGCGGACCGGCACCCAAGGCGCTCTTCTCACTTCCCGGCGCGATCGCCATGGACGTGCTGGGCAACCTCTACATTGCCGACACCGGCAACAGTGTGGTTCGAGTCGTCTTCAAAGCGGGCGCACAGCTTGCCCAACTGATCGCGCTCGAGAATCCCGGCACAACGGCCAAGGCGGGCAACATCTACACCGTTGCCGGCGAGACGCCGGCCTTGATTCCCGCCTATGCGCCCAAAGCCGGCGCGGGCGTGGACGGCGTGCTAGCCACCCAATCCCCCTTGAACAGCCCCGGCGGAATTGCTTTGGATGCGGCGGGAAATCTCTATATCTCCGACACCGGCAACCAGGCGGTGCGCGTGGTAGCCGCGGCGACGGGCCTCATCAATACCGTCGCGGGGACGCTGAATAACGGCGGTGTTGCCACCGCTCCCGGATGCTGTTTCTCCGGCGATGCGGGTTCCGCCACGGCGGCGCAACTCTACAATCCCGCCGGCCTCGCGGTGGACGGATACGGCAACCTGTATATCGCGGACAGCGGCAACCATGCGATTCGCGCGGTCTATGCGGCGGGCGCGCCTCTCGCCAGCCTGATCGCGACCGAAGCCGGCGGAATGGCGGCCGCTGCCGGCAGCATCTACACCATCGCCGGCGGTCCGAGCAACGCGCCGCCCGCGCCAGGCGCCATCGGCGACGGAACACTGGCCACCACGGCGAGCCTCAACACTCCCTTGGGCGTTACGGTGGACTCGGCAGGAAATATCTATATCTCCGACAGCCAGGACAATGAGGTTCGACGCGTGGACGCGGTGTCGGGCGCCATCTCGGCGGTGTTTCAAACCGCCGGCGTGCCGGCCGGCCTGGGAATCGACGCCGCCGACAATGTTTATTTCACCTTGCTGAATAGCTGCACCGTGTGGCAAAGCCAGCGTGTCTATATCAACTATCAGAACATCGGAGCGAACGTGGTGGCAGGCAACGGAAGCTGCGCCGCATCGGGCGATGGCGGCCCCTCCACCTTCGCCGGATTGAACGGCGCGGCGGGCGTTGTGGTGGATGGAAGCGGCAATCTCTACATTCTGGAAGCCGACGGCGTTCGTTTTGTCGACGCATCGCAAACGGTCTTTGCCTTTGGACCAGTGAACGTGGGCAGCACCAGCGCAGCGCTCACGGCCACGGTGATGGACGAGGACATCGCGGGAAGCCCGTATGGACTGCAACCCGGCGGATACTACTCGCTCACCGCGCCGTTCGCAAGTGCGCCGTTTGCCGGTGGAAGTTATGGAGCGACCCTGGATTGCAATGCCAATAACTACTCGCTTGGGCCGGGCCAGTCGTGCGGCATCGCGCTCGACCTTCAGCCGGTTGCCGACGGGCCGTTTGCCGCATCGGCTTACTACTACGACAGCAAGATAATTTCTCTCACGGGAACGGGAACCGGACCGCTGCCTACGGCCACGCTGAGCGGCGGGCCGCTGACGTTTACCGGGGTTGCCGGAATGGGCTTCGGGCCGGTGCAGACTCTCACCCTCACCGCCGGCAGCGTGAATCTGAGCGTCTCGCAGATCTACACCGGCAGCTACTATTTCAAAGAGTCCGACAACTGCGGCCCACTTCCCAAAGTGCTCCCCGCCAATACCAGTTGCACGATCTCCATCAACTACGCGGCCAGCTCGACAGCGCCGGTGAGTGGAACTGTTTCTGTGGTTGACAACGCCAGCAGCGGCGGCGGCACACAGACCGTATCCCTGTCGGGCACGGGGACCGCGCCGGTGGCCGGGGTCGTGCCCGGCGGCATCGCCTTCGCGACAACCGCGCCGGGAACGGCAAGTCCGGCAAGCTTGGTGACCATTACCAACACCGGTACAGCGGCGTTGACCTTTTGCAGCGCGGCGATTGTCTCGCCGAGCACCGCGCCTGCTTGCTTCGATTCGGGCAGCGCCCCGATAGGACCGTTCACAATCTCGGGCAATGAAGCGGATCGGTTCAGCGTGTCTGGAACTACCTGCGGCGCGACGCTGGCGATTGCCGCCAGTTGCACGGTGTCCATCACCTTCGCGCCCACGATGCCGGGGTACTTCACCGCGACGCTTGGCGTCAACGACAACTCCGGCGGATCGGGCTTGAGGAATTTCTACGCCACACAGCAGGTGGGCTTGACCGGCTTCAGCAACTTGCCGACAGGGACCTCGAACCTGGCAGCCGAGAACACGACATTTCCCGCCACGGCGGTCACGCAGACCACAACACAGACGGTCACGCTGCATTTGTACGATGCGGTGGCGCTGAAGTCGATCGCCATTCAGAGCGGGTATGGCCAGTACTCGATCGGACCCGTCACCGGTTGCACGATCGATGGCACAACCGTGAATCCCGCGGGAACCATCTGCTCGATTCCCGTCGCCTTTGCGCCTTCCGCGCCCGGCAATGCCGGCTCGCCCACCAGCGCGCGCACTGCGCCGCTGATTGTGACGACCGCGGAGAACGGAGGCACGCCCTACGCCTTTGGCTTGGCCGGCACGGGCACGGGGCCGGTGGCGGCGCTGACACCCGGCATCATCAGCAACTATGTGGGCGGCAGCGGGGGCGTCTGTGCCGGGATCCTCGGCGAAGACGGCCTTCCGGCAGCCAATGCATACGTTGGTTTCCTGAACGGCATGGCGCTCGATTCGGCCGGCAACCTATACCTGTCTGACAGCATGAACTTTGTTCTCTGGCAGGTCGATCCACAGGGGTTCATTCACCTCTACGCCGGCAATCCTTTCCAGTGCGGCGGCTACGATCAGTACCTCAATGGCAACGGCGGGCCAGCCCTGGGCGCCAATGTGGAAGATGGCGGGCCGCTGGCGGTGGACGCCAAGGGCGGGCTTTACATCGGCAACAACGCGGCCAACAGTACCGCCAGCATCCGCTACATCAGCCCAGTCACCAAGGTCATCACTTCGGTTGTCGGCAACCTCGGCAATGTCTACAACTCCGCGACACTCAGCAACCAGGGCAATTCTTGGGAGGCCAATACCTATTTCTATGCAGGCAGCATCCTTCAGGAATCCGTGTCGACGCCGAACCCGGTGGGCAGCGGCTTCAGCAATGTGAACTACCTCTTCACCGCGACGCAGGGCGGCACATCCGGAAGCGCCGGTCCTAATTTCACCAACATCGTCGGCGGAACTGTTCGGGATGGCTCGGTGGTCTGGACCAACAGCGGCGCTGGCACGACCACCGGCGTGGGCTGCCCAGGGCAGACAGACTCCTTCGGCGACGGCTGCACGGGCACAAACGCCAAGCTCTACGGCGTCAGCGGCATCGCGCTCGATCAGGCAGGCAACCTGTACTTCGCGGATCGTTACAAGCTGGTTCCCATCGGCAACGGCAGCTTGCAGGCTGTCTACAACGCGGTGGTGCGCCGCATGGATGCCAAAACCGGCATCGTTACTATCTACGCGGGCACCGGAACAATTGGCCACAGCGGCGACGGCGGTCTGGCCACCTCGGCTCAAATCACGCCCGGCGACCTGGCCTTCGACAGCGGCGGCAACCTCTTCATCGACGAGGGTCTGTATGTGCGCAAGGTGGATGCGGCGACCGGCATCATCACGACCGTGGCCGGGAGCGGCGTCGCCAGCCGCTATCGGCAGGACGTCTGCTACGGCGATGCCGGCGACGGTGGACTTGCCACCGCCGCGGGCTTCGGCGGCGTCACCGGCATGGCGCTGGATGCGGCCGACAATCTGTACCTCGTCGATACCACGGCCTGCAATGTGCGCCGCGTCGATGCGGGAACGCAGAAGATCGCCACCATCGCCGGAAACTACAGTGCCTACGGCTGGGACACAGGGGACGTCAACAACCCCTACGCCAACTGGGACGGCTCGGCGTATCAAGCCTCGCTGGCCCAGCCGCTGCTGGCCCGCGTGGATGGCATGGGCAATATCTACGTGATGCAGATGTCGCGCGGCGTGCGCAAGATCGACGTTTCGCAATCGGTGATGAGTTTTGCCAGCGCGCAGATCGACACCGCCAGTGCGCCGCTCACGACAACCGTTCTGAATGCCGGCAATAGCGGCTGGGTAGACTTTACCAACCCCTTCACCGCCGCACCGGCCTGGGGCATCTCCAGCGGGAACTGGACGCGGGATGTGACCGACCCCACCGGCAATCCGGATTGCTACGACGTCAAAGCGATCGGGATTGGATACGAGTGCCCGGTGAATGTGGACTTCACGCCGCTGGTTGCCGGAACGCTCACCGGCGTCAATACCGTTACGGACAACGGCGTGAACAATCCGCAAACCATTACTCTGCTGGGCACTGCATCCGGGACTGCGCCCAATGTCACGCTGCTGCCGTTCCTGCTCTCCTACTCGACGCCGCAGAATGGCCTCTCGACGCAGAATCTGACGCTGACGAATAATGGCTCGGGCCCGGTCTCCATCGCCGGCATCGCGATTGCGGGAGCGGACGCCGCCGCATTCTCCGAGGCCAATAATTGCCAGACCTCGCTGGCCGCGGGCCTCAGTTGCACCATCCTGGTGACCTTCCATCCGCCCGTGGTGGGGGGGACGTTCGTCAACATGCCTCCGCCCGACATTCTGAAGGCCCAGGTGATTGTCACCGACAACGATGCGAGCTCGCCGCAGATCGCCAATCTGATCGGCATCGGCACATTGCCCGCCCTGGCTTCCTCGCTCTCCATCTCGATTACCGAAGCGGTCCAAATCTCGGACAACGAGACACTGCGCCCGGCGCTGGTGCTGAATATCCTCGAAACTGTCCATGCGTCCGACGCCGCGCCGGCCGTCGTGCTCCCCATGCAGTTGAAGATCGCGGAGACGATCCATGCCATGGATGCAATGTCTTCTCTCGCACCCTCAACTCTGCTGCGTGTCTTCGAGACCATCCATACAACCGACGCGATGACTGCCCTCAGGCCCTCGACGCTTGTGAGGCTTCTCGAAACAATCCACATTGCCGACGGGATGACGTCCCTCAATCCCTCAACCCTCCTGAATGTTGGGGAGCGTATTCATCTTCTGGACAGCATCTCCCCGGTTCCCTCGCAATCGCTTGCCCTCAGCGAGCGGATTCACGTTGCCGACGCCCTGGCGGCCGTACCGGTGAGGACCGCGCCGGCCATTGCATGGCCCACGCCGGCAGCCATCGCTTATGGAACGGCGCTCAGCGCGACCCAGCTCGACGCCAGTTCGCCGATTGCCGGGAACTTCTCCTATGCGCCCGTTGCCGGAACTCTTCTGACCGCCGGCTCGCATACCTTGTCCGCGACCTTCACGCCGAACAATGCTGCCGAATACGAAACGGTCTCGGCAAGCGTCACGCTGGTTGTCAACCCGGCCGCGCAATCCATCGCCTTCGCACCTCTTGCTTCCCCGGTGAACTACGGCGCCGTGCCCATTGCATTGCAGGCAACGGGCGGCGGCTCCGGCAATCCGATTGTCTTCAGCGTCGTTTCCGGGCCAGGAAGCATTGCCGGGAAGACCCTGACGTTTACCGGGGCGGGAGTCGTCGTGGTGGCCGCAAATCAGGCAGGCAACTCCAACTACTCTGCCGCGCCGCAGGGGACGCAGAGTATCGTGGTCAACCAGATCGTGCCGGCAATCGCAGTTTCCAGCAACTCCAACCCGGTTCTCGTGCAAAACTCCATTGTGCTGACGGCGACGGTCTCCTCGGGAATCTCCACGCCCACGGGCACAGTCAACTTCCGCGATGGCGCAACACTGCTTGGTTCCAGTTCGCTGCTCAACGGCGTGGCCGCGCTGACCACGTCGGCCCTGCCGGTTGGCTCGCACAACATTGTGGCGGCCTACGCCGGCGACGCCAACTTTGTTGCGGCAACGAGCGCGGCGCTGACCGAGGTTGTGGATGACTTCACCCTCGTCCTCGCGGTTTCGGGCGGCGTCAGTTCGCCTCTGTCCGTGACCGCGTTGCCAGGCGGCGTGGCGGTGTATACCTTCACCGTCACGCCGGACAACGCTGCTGTCTTCCCGGCTCCGATCGTATTTTCAGCCAGCGGGCTGCCGGCCGGGGCCACCGCAACCTTCTCGCCGGCCGCGATTGCAACGGGCGCGGGAACGACCACGGTTACCCTGACGATCCAGCTCCCGCAGACCGCGGCGGCCGCGCTGCCCAGCAATGAATTGGGCCGCAGGCTTGCTCCGTTCGCGCTGGCGCTGCTCCTGCTTCCGTTTGCGGGCAGGCTGCGGCGCTCCGCAAAGAGATTGGCGGGAACGATGACTTTGCTCCTCATGCTGTTGGGCGGCATGTTCGCCATGACAGCCCTGAGCGGGTGCATTTCCGGCGGTGGCTGGTTTGCCCAGCAACCGCAGACCTACACGGTGACCGCGACCGGCACGTCGGGAGCGCTTTCCCACTCCTCGACGGTGACGCTCATCGTCCAATAGAAACGCACCCGAACTGAGGCGGTGGCGATTTCTGCGCGCAGCTTTCCGCTCCGACAGCCATGTTTTGGCAGGGGGAAACAGCATCTCTTTCGGGGCCGCTGCCAGTTCGCTGCGGCTTTGGACGCCTTTCCTCGTATACTCGACCCAGATCATGTCAACTCACCTGGATGCAATTTTGACCTCGACGCGAGCCACAGTGGCCGCGGCCAAGGCCGACATTTCGGCCGCCAAACTGGAACGGCTGGCTGCCGGGCATCAGCCGCGCGGCTGGGCTGCGGCGTTGCGCCGGCAGGCTGCGAACGGGCCCGCGGTGATCGCCGAAATCAAGAAGGCCTCGCCCTCCAAAGGACTGATCCGCAAGCATTTCAACGCAGCCATGCTGGCCCGGCGCTATTACGCGGGCGGCGCGGCGGCGCTTTCGGTGCTCACCGACGAGCCGTTTTTTCAAGGCAGTCTGCGCAACCTGGAACTGGCCTCCGACGCCGTCCCGCTGCCTTGCCTGCGCAAGGATTTCATGGTGGACGAATATCAGATCGCCGAGGCCCGCGCCCACCACGCCGACGCCATCCTGCTCATCGCCGCCGCGCTTACGGGCGCCGAACTGAAGCAGTTCTCCCAGGCAGCCCGCGGCATGGAACTCGATGTGCTGGTCGAGGTGCACACCGGCGACGAGTTGACCCGCGTTCTCGACACCCTGGGTGAAGCCGGCGCGGACGCCATCGGCGTGAACAACCGCGATCTCAAGACCTTCAAGGTGAACCTGGAGACTTCGCTGGAACTGGCCGGGTGGATTCCGCCCAGCGTGGTGCGCGTGGCCGAGAGCGGCATCTCTGCCTCGGCAGATGTGGCCCGCCTGCGCGCCGCGGGGTTCGACGCCTTCCTGATCGGCGAAAGCCTGATGCGCCAGGCCGACCCCGGAGCCGCCCTCATGAACCTGCTGGCGGGAGCCGCTGTGACGCCTCCCGCTCGATAGACAATCTGCGACGATTCCAATCCAGCGTAGAATAAAGCTATCGAGACGAAGAGCAGGAGGAGACGCATGACGAGCGATCCAATTGTCCGCATGGTAGACGAGGAAGCAGCCCTTCCTCCGCGGGATTCGGACTCGACTATCTCCAGCAGAGTCTCGGCGAAACATCGCGCGATTCTTGAAGCTGCGCTTACCCAGACCTCGAGCCGTTCCTTCGGGGAGGCGCTGGCTTCCATGCCCAATGTTGGTGAAGACTCCGATTTTTCGCGCAGCCAAGGCTAGAAATGCTCCTTGTCGATACGAATGTAATCAGCGAGTTACGCCGGGGAAGGCAGGCCGATCAGGGAGTTGTGCAGTTGTTCGGGGCCGCTGGCCGGGAAGTCTTTATACCGGTACAGACAATTGGCGAACTGCGACAGGGAGTCGAAAAGCTCAAGTATCGGGGCGACTTTCCCCAGGCTCTGAGGTTGGAAGCCTGGTTTGATTCCATTCTCAAGACATTTGCTCGGCGGATTCTTGAATTCGATACCGAGTGCGCGCAGAAGTGGGGAGTCTTGATGGCTCCCAACAATCAGAACCCTGTCGATAAGCAGATCGCCGCGATCGCGCTGGTCTACGACCTCACTGTGGTCACTCGAAATACGGACCACTTCGCCGATACGGGTGTTCGCCTGCTGAATCCGTTCCTTGCCGATGCGCCACCGTCTCTGCCAACGATCTAGCGAAAGCCCCCATGAGCCTTTGGATCAAAATCTGCGCCAACACCACGCTGGAGGACGCGCGCCTGGCCGCCGAGGCCGGCGCCGACGCCGTGGGGTTCGTCTTTGCGCGCAGTGCGCGCCGGGTGACCGCGGCCGAGGCCGCGGCCATTGTGCCGCATCTGCCGGCAGCCGTGGAGAAGATCGGCGTCTTTGTCGATGCGGACTGGGATGAGATTTACTCCACCGTGCGCGTCTGCGGGCTGACCGGCGTGCAACTGCACTTCGCCGCCGGGCCGGAGTTGCCGGCGAAATTGCGCGAGCATCTGGGGCCAGGCTTGCGCATCGTGCGCGTGGTGCACTTCGATCCCCAAGCCGGGGCACAGGCGGCAGCGCTCGGCCAGGACCCGCATGTCGATGCCCTGCTGGTGGATTCGCGCACTGCGGCGGCCGTGGGCGGCACCGGCTTGACCTTCGATTGGGCTGAAGCGCGCAACACGCTCTTCGGGGGCGCGCAAGCGGGCAAACTCATCGCGGCCGGCGGCCTCGGCCCGGAGAACGTGGCCGAAGCGATCGCCACCCTGCGCCCCTGGGGCGTGGATGTCGCTTCCGGCGTCGAATCCGCGCCCGGACGCAAGGACCCCGCCAAGGTGCGCGAGTTTGTCGCCCGCGCCCGGCTGGCCGCGAAGAAGATACCAGCCTCTTCTTGAGCGGAGCCCTTCAGCCCCACCCTGCATAGGAAGTTGCCAGGGAGGCTCAATGCGGGGAGTGCCTCGGAAGGTCCTTTCCCTGCGCAGTCCGGTCGGCACGTTGGAAACATCCGCTGCTACAATCGAACAGGCCGCAAGTCCGCTGATTTCAGCCTGTTTGAAAGCCAAGAGATCGATAACCACCCATGACTATCCGCCTTTTCAATACCCTTTCCGGACAACTGGACGAGCTTGTCCCCTCCGATGGCCAAGCCCTGCGCATGTATGCCTGCGGACCCACCGTCTACGACTTCGGCCACATCGGCAACTTCCGCACCTTCTTGCAGATAGACGTTCTCCGCCGGGCACTGCTGCTGACCGGGACCCAGGTCCGCCACGTCATGAACATCACCGACGTGGACGACAAGATCATCCGCAACGCGGCGGCGGCGGGCATCTCCATCGGCGAATATACGGGTCCGTTCGAGGCGGCTTTCCTCGAGGATCTGGAATCCCTGGGAGTGCAGCGGCCCGAGCAGTTGGCCCGCGCCACCGAGCACATCGAGAAGATGGTCGAGCTGATCCAGAAGCTGGCCGCGGTGGGCGCCGCCTACCAGGCCGAGGACGGGTCGTGGTATTTCCGCCTGGCTGCCTTCCCCGAGTACGGCAAGTTGAGCAAGAAGGACCTGAGCGGGATGGAAGACGGCGCCCGGGTGGACGTGGACGAGTACGAGAAGGATTCGGCGCGCGACTTTGCGCTGTGGAAGGCCGCCAAGCCCGGCGAGCACAGTTGGGATACGGCTATCGGCCGCGGCCGGCCCGGCTGGCACATCGAATGCTCGGCCATGGCCATGGAGTACCTGGGCGAGAGCTTCGACCTGCACGCCGGCGGCGAAGACCTGACCTTTCCGCACCACGAAAACGAGATCGCGCAAAGCGAGTGTGTCACCCACAAGCCCTTTGCGCGCCATTGGATGCACGTGCGCTTCCTGCTGGTGGACGGACGCAAGATGTCCAAGAGCGAGGGCAACTTCTTCACCCTGCGCGACCTGTTGCTGAAGGGCTACAAGGCCTCGGCCATCCGCCTGTCGCTGATCTCCGTGCCCTACCGCCACCAGTACAACTTCACCTTCGACGGGCTGGTCGAGGCCACCGCCGCCATCGATCGCCTGCGGACCTTTCACCAGCGGCTCAAGCAGGGGAACTTCGCGCCCGGCTCGAACCCCGCGCTGCAAGACGCTGCCAAGAAGGCGCAGGCCGATTATTTGGCCGCGCTCTCCAACGACCTGAATACCGCCGAAGCCCGCGCGCCCATCTTCGATCTGCTGCGCGCAGCGAATACGGCCATCGACCATGGACAGCTTCTGGCCGACGACCGGGACGCGATTCTGACCGTGCTGGCCAGCTTCGACGCGGTCTTCTGCGTGCTCGAGGATCGCGACGCCGAGCCCACGCGCAAAGCCCTGGAATATGCCGAAAAGTCCGGCCGGATGGCCGACGTGGCGCCCGAACTGCTGGCCCGCCAAGCCCTGTCCGACAAGATGGTCGAGGTCATGGTGGCCATGCGCGATCAAGCCAAGCGGCAGCGCAACTTCAGCCGCGCCGATCAGATCCGCAACGAGCTGACCGAAAAGGGCATCGTGCTGGAAGATTCCAAAGACGGCGTGCGCTGGAAGCGGAAATGACCGGAATCGGCGTAGACTGATGTGAACCGGGCAACTGGCTACCCACGGAGGCGTTTGCTATGGATTTCCAGATCGTTTTCGATCGCGAGGAAGATGGCCGCTGGATTGCAGAGATTGAGAGCCTGCCCGGCGTACTTGCTTATGGAGCCACCAAGACCGAAGCCCAATCCAAAGTCCAAGCCCTGGCGCTTCGGGTGATTGCGGACCGCATCGAAGTCGATCAAAGCGTGCCGGATCAAGTTCGGTTTGCCGCTGCTTAATTGCCAAATCGAACGATATTTGAGGATATTGCCGAGCTGCGCAGTGCAACTCATTTTCGACGTTACTGTTTTGATTCCAGCATGCTGAACTCTCGAAAAAAGTGCTGATTTCGTCTTTCAGGTCTTCCACGATTCATCGAAGTGTGGTCTTGTTGTGGACATGAGTCGATGGCCTTCGACAAGGGCAAGAAAGGTTTTCCGTGCCTTGCAGCGCATAGGTTGGCGCGAAAAGCCTCGCATCAGCACAAGCGGTTCGCATAGACAGCTTGAGCATCCTAACTTCCCAGACGAATACACATGGGCATTTCACGATGGGGACGAGATCGGTCCAACCATGCTTGCGAAGATTGCGAAGCGAACCGGTCTTAAACCCCAAGATCTCTGAAAGCGAGAATTGACCTTTATGGAACCGAACGAAGTCCAGGAATTGCAAGAACAGGCCGAACACGCCGAGCACGAGAAGAGCCTCCGCCCGGTTGCCCTGACCATGACCGTGCTGGCCGTGATGGTGGCCGTCGTCACCGTGCTGGGCCACCGCACCCACACCGAGGCCGTGCTCGACCAGAACAAGGCCACCGATGTGTGGGGCGAATACCAGGCGCAGAAGATCCGCTCCTACGATACGGACCTGAGCATCAACCTGATGAAGATTCTGCCGCTCACCGACAAGGAAGCCGCAAAGGCTCAGGTGGAGGAGTATCGCAAGCACCAGGCCGAATGGAAAGAGAAGACGGACGAGGAGTCCAAAGAGGCCAAGGCGCTGGAGGCGGAAGTGAAAGACGCCGAGGTCAAGGCCGTCCGCTTCGACCTGGGCGAGGCCCTGCTGGAGATCGGCCTGGTCATCACCTCGGTCACCCTGCTCACCCGCAAGCGCGCCTATTGGTTCTTCGGGCTGGCGTTCTCGGCCGGCGGCATCGCCTCGGCGCTCTCGGTTTTGCTGCTCAAGTAGGGAACCGGACCGCCCAGGGCGCTTGCAGGAAAACCGCGAGCGAGTGTGAACGGCGCTTTGAAAGGGCACGACTTTACAGGCTGCGGAAGAACTCTGGCATGGCCAATTTTTTGAAAGGGCACGACTTCAGTCGTGCCGTAAATGCATGAAAGAAAACGACGGGCTTTAGCCCCTGCGGGATGCCTTTCGGGGTTTTTCCGCAGCCTCTTTAGTCGTGCCGCCCATGCGTCAAAAGAATCCAGGGCTTTAGCCCCCGAGGGACGTTTCTAAAGCGTCGAAAGAGCATCCCTCGGCGGCTAAAGCCGTCACATTTCGAGGCTCTCAGGCGGCACCCTTCGGCTTCGCTCAGGGCAGGCTTTGAAGCCGTGCCCTTTCAAGACCTCAAATCCCGTGCTCGGCACCTTCGTGCGATTGCCCGGCGTGGTAGACTGGCGGCCTAATGAAATCGCGCATTCTTGTCACTCTTCTTGTTCTCGGCAGCGCCTCGCTTGGCGCGCAGGCGCCTGTTTCTGCTCCGGCCAGCCAAACCCACGCCAGCGCCGTCGGCTTCTCTTACACCCTGCCCACCGACTGGCAGGTTGTGGATGCCCAGCCAACGCTTCCCTCGGTGCAGCAGGAGGTGGCCAAGACAGCCACCAGCGAAGACGAAAAGAAGGGCATCGCCTGCATCCAGATCGCCCTGACCGCGCGCCACGGCAACCCCGCATCTGTGGTCGTGGTCGTGGCTCTGCCCTACGATTGCTTTGGCCAGACGATGACCGAAAAGGATCTGCCCGGCTTTGCCGCGGGCGCCTCCGAGGGCCTCAAGAACACCTTTGAGATGTCCGACCCGGTTTACGGCGCCTATTCGCTGGGCGCCCACAGCATGTGGATCGAGCGCGCCCTGGGCGCTGTCAAGGATCACCCGGAGATGAAATACACGGTCGAGACGGTGTGCAGCGTGCTGAAAAAAGCCGCTGTCTGCTGGATGGCCATGGCTGCCGACGATGCCCATTTGCAGACCTTCGAGCACGGCCGGGTGGCGCTGGACGGCGAAGCTCCCGCGGTCTTGGTCCCAGCCGAGGCCTTTCAAAAGAAGCCGCTCTAAGAGTTTTTGCTTTTGCCACAGACCTCTGTGCCCCATCCACTCCGCGTTTTCCTGCGGAATGGGTGGGAAACCTACGAAACTCCGGCCTGCACAATCTACGAAAACGCTCTGAGCGTCTTGCCGAATCGATGGCCGCTCACTCCCCCGGCAGTTGCTCCACTTCCTGCAGGAGGCGCGGCTTGGCCTCGACCTTGGCGGTGGAGAGCAGGAAGACGGCCACCACCACCACCGCCATGCCGGCAAACTCCGCCTTCTCCGGCCGCTCGTGCAGCAGAAAGATGCCCAGCAGCACCGCGACCACCGGGTTGACGTAGCAGTACGATGCCACCTTGCCCAGCGGCACATGCTTGATGAGATAGATGAAGCAGGTATAGCCGAGCAGCGAGCCGCCCACCACCAGGTAGGCGAGCGAGCCGATGGAAGCCACATTCACGTGGAACTCGGGCCATTCTCCCAGGGCCGTGCCCAGCACCGTGTTGACGATGCCCGCGGCCAGCATCTGCCAGGACGCGGCCACCAGGCTATTCACCGGCAACTGCGCGCGCCGCGAGACCACGCTGCCCAATGCCCAGCAAACGCCCCCGGCCAGCAAGACGCCGATGCCCAGCAGGCGGCCGCTGTCCCCGGCCAAGCCGTTGTGCAGCGAAGGCCACAGCAGCGCGGCCAGTCCGGCAAAGCCCAGCGCCATGCCCAGCCAGCCGCGCCTGGGCAGGAGTTCGCCGCCGGGCAGCACCATCTCGATCAGCGCCATGTACAGCGGAATCACCGCCAGGATCAGCGAGGCCAGCCCGCTGGGAACGGTCTTCTCCCCGTAAATCTGCGACACATTGCTGCCGCTGAGTAAAAGCAGGCCGATCGCGCTCAGAATCAGCATGGTCTTGCGCGGCCAAAAAAGGCGCAGCCCGCGCCAGCGGCACCAGGCCAGCAGAATCGCGCCCGAGACCAGATAGCGCACCCCCGCCATCAGCAGCGCGGGCATCTCCATGGTGCCGACGCGGATGGCGGTATACGTCGAGCCCCAGAAGACGTAGACGCTGGCAAAGGCCAGCACGATGGAGAGAGTGCTCGCCGGTTTGCTGTCCTGTTGGGCTGTTTGGAGGGTGGTATCCGCCATGGAGATACATCCATCGTAGCCCACGAGCCGTGGGCCGGCGGCCGGTCCGTGGGGCCCCGGTTGCTCCCGCTTCAGGAGGACCTGAAAAGAAACACGTTGAATGGTTCGGTCGCCCCTGCGGGGCTGACGGTCCTCTTATCGTCCTGACCCAGGGTTCCGCTACGCTTCACCCTGGGCTACTCTCTGACGGCCCCTTCGGGGCCTGCATGGTGCGCTCCCATTGAAGCTTGAGTCTCCAGTGGAAGCAGGAGGCTCGACGTTTCATCCCCCGCGGGTCGGCAACGCCGGTGGACGACTAGAAAAAAAGAGTCCAGTTGGCAATGACATTGAGGGCATTGGCAACCCGCGGCGTCATGGCCGGCCCGTCCACATAGCTCAATCCCAGGCTCACGTAGTTGCCGCTGGAGGCGCGCAGCGAGTAGCTGCCGGTGATCGTGGTTCCGGCCCGCCAAACGGTCTTGCCTTGAGCGACGAGATGGTCGGTGAAGATCTTGCTATAGCCGCTGCGCGACGCCACCACGGAGAGCACATCGTCGGGACGCGACGGGAACGGCGCCTTCTTGTAGGATCGCGCCTCGTAGTAGCGGGAGTAGGCGTTCATCGTATCCGGCACGGTCATGAACGATCCCCCGGCATAGAGCCCGTGGGTGGGATGCTCCGGGCTGGGCTTGAACAACTGATAGTCCATCAGCGCGTAGGCGCAGTAATTGCCCGGCTGCAACTTGCCCGTGACTTGATTCGTGTACGGCGTGCTGTTGTGGATGTAGCCGGCGCGGAACCAGGCTTCGTGCGCTTGGGCGCTGGAGGCGCGCTGGAAGCCGCTCTCCTCGATCAGAACCAGCTTGTCCCCCTTGGGGATGAAGCGGAAGCCGGTGTGGTTGCGCGCAATTTCAGTCGGTCCCCCGTTGGGATCGAAGGCGCGCTGGGCGGCGGACTTGATGTAGGTATGCTCGGGCCCGCGCAGCCGGACGTTGAACGAAGGCGCCGTCATGGGGAAGTACGACATGCCCACCTCGTAGGGCAAGACCGCGTAGACGCCCTGCGCGCCCGTGGCCGTCGATCCTCCCACGAAGAGGCCGAGGAAGTTCATGTTATTGGCAATGTAGCCCGCCTTGACCTCGACGCGATCCTTCCCGAACTCCTTGTAGAAATAGAGGGCCCACAACCCGAGCGACTTCGGGCCGGCAGGATTCCAGCTTGCCCAGTTCCACACTCCGCCCATGTAAAGCTGGGCGTGCTCCAGATGCAGTTGGCGCAGATCGGCCGAGAGGATCGGCTGCACAAAATCGCTCTCGAATGCGCGCTGGCCCACATAAACCTGCGCATCGGCCGGCACGGGCTTATCCAGCAGATTCTGCGTGTACTGCGGCCCGGTGATGACGCGAAAGGCAATGCCCTTGCTCAAGAGCGCCCGGCGCAGTCCCGAATCGATGTCGAGAATGCTGTCGGAAAACGGCGGCATGGCGGCGTCTCCTCCGAGGTAGTTCAGGTCCTCGATGGAACGCCCGGCAGGGGTTGGAGAATCGGGAACTGCCGTCTTTGTGTCGTTGCTTTGCGCGCTGCTCAAGATGCCGGCACAGAGCAAAAGCCCCGTGGCGAGGATTCTTCCCACTCTTCGATCTTTCTTCACTTGCATTCTTCCCGCACCTTCGGTCTTTCTCGATACCAGATGGCCCCTGGCCCCGCAACAATTGCCGCAATAGCCTCAGATCAAAAATACACTGCGCGGCATCGGCGGCGGACGCAGGGGCAAACGCACCCCCTCAAAGGAACGGCTTTGAAAGGGCACGGCTTCAGCCGTGCCAATGGAAATCGCTTCAATCGGATGGGCTTCAGCCCCCGAGGGAAGATTTATCGCGGTGAAAACCGTCCCTCAGGGCCTAAAGGCCGCCATTCGCGGCGGCTTTGGGCGGCACCCTTCGGCTTCGCTCAGGGCAGGCTTCTGAAGCCGTGCCCTTTCAAATCCCTCGTTCCTCTTGGTTCATCCGCTTCATGCAATTGCCCTGTGCGGACGCCCGCCTCGCTATACAACGGAATTGAAAATGTACTATGCTCATCGCCAGCGGGGTTCCCATGCGAACGCCTTCCGGCAAAAAGATGCTGCTTGCGCCGGCCAGTAAACGCTGGCTGCGGCTGCGCGCGCGCGGCATCGGCCCGCGCCAGCACCTGCACCCGCTGCCCACCCGCACCCGCCCGAACCTCTTCGCCGGCGACTAGCTGCCTTCTGTCGAGGACCCTCCCCGGTCTTTTCCCCCTTGCGGGTCGGATGTGCCTTTGCGGTCTGCCAGGTCTTGAAAACCAGGGCATCCGGCTTCGCTCAGCACAGGTCCTCGGGCGCCCGGCTTTCGGGGCAAACCAAACTCCCGATACGCAGGTCCTTCGACTCCCTTCGCTCCGCTGCGGTCGCTCAGGATGACAAGCAATTTGCCGGCTCAGGGAACGGCCTCTCAGCACCAGATAACAGCCTCTCAGCCCCAGATAGAGGAGATAAGAAAATGACCAGGCAAGAACTGCACGCACAGTACGGACCCAAGCTGGTTTGTCCCTTGCCCGGGCCCAGGGCCCAGGCGGCCGTGGCGGCCGACGACCGGTGGATCTCCCCCAGCTACACGCGCTCCTATCCGCTGGTGGCCCGGCGCGGGCGCGGCGTTCGCATCGAGGATGTGGACGGCAACGAATTTCTCGACTTCTCCGCCGGCATCGCCGTAGCCTCCACCGGCCATTGCCATCCCGAGGTGGTCGCCGCCATCCAGAAGCAGGCCGCCGAGTTGATCCACATCTCCGGGACCGACTTCTACAACGAGCCGCTGACCGATCTGGCAGAGAAGCTGTCGGCCATCGCGCCCATGCCCGGCCCGCACCGCTTCTTCTACGGCAACTCCGGCGCGGAGGCCGTGGAGTGCGCGCTCAAGCTGGCCCGCTACCACACCGGCCGGCAGCAGATCATTTCGTTCTTCGGCGCGTTCCACGGGCGCACCATGGGCGCGCTCTCGCTGACCGCCTCCAAGCCGCAGCAGAAGCGCCGCTTTTCGCCGCTGGTTCCGGGGGTGACGCATGTGCGCTACCCGTATGCCTATCGCGGCTGCTCCGGCGGCGCGCAGGAGGAGGAAGCCTTCGGCCTGGGCTGCGCGCGCTACATCGAGGAGAGGCTCTTCAAGACCATCCTGCCGCCCGAAGAGGTAGCCGCGATCTTTGTCGAACCCATCCAGGGCGAGGGCGGCTACGTGGTGGCGCCGGACAACTTCCTGCGCGAGCTGCGCGCCATCTGCAACCGGCACGGCATTTTGCTGGTAGCGGACGAAGTGCAATGCGGCGCGGGGCGAACGGGCAAGTGGTGGGCCATCGAGCACTCCGGCGTGGAGCCGGACATCGTGTGCATGGCCAAGGGCATCGCCAGCGGCATGCCGCTGGGCGTCTGCATGGCCAGGGCCGAGATCATGGACTGGCTGCCGGGCTCGCACGCCTCGACCTTCGGAGGCAATCCGGTTTCGATCGCCGCCGCGCTCGCCACCATCGACATTATTGGGCGCGAAGCAATGGCCAACGCCGCCAGGGTGGGCGAATTCATGCTCGATCGCCTGCGCGGCTGGAAGCAGACTCACCCGCTGGTGGGCGACGTGCGCGGGCGCGGCCTGATGATCGGCGTGGAGTTGGTCAAGGACAAGGCCACTCGCAAGCCGGCTGCTTCATTGCGCAATCGACTGGAGACTCTTGCCTTCGAACGCGGCCTGATGGTGCTGGGCTGCGGCGAGACCACCCTGCGGCTGTGTCCGCCGCTGATTGTCCGCGAAGAAGAGGCCACCGTGGCTCTGGACATTCTGGAAGAGGCGCTCGGTCTGGTCGAAGAGGAGCACCTCCGGGCTTTGGCGCCGGCTGGGGCCTGAGGAGGGGCTCCGGCAGAGACCTGTTCGGGCCGGCGGCAGCGCCGGGAGTAGTCTGAGAACTCAGGGGGTCTTCTCCCCGCAGCGGAGTTCGCCATGAATCTGATGATTGTCGAGAGCCCCAACAAGGTGAAGAAGATCAAAACCTTGCTGGGGTCGGGATGGGACGTTGCCGCCAGCGTCGGTCATGTGCGCGATCTGCCAAAGAAGACCCTGGGCGTGACCAGCCCGGACTATCAGCTTCAATACGAGTACACGGAGCGCGGCAAGGGCGTGATCGACGGTCTCAAGTCCCGCGCCGCGCGGGCCGAAACCGTGTATCTGGCCACCGATCCGGATCGCGAAGGCGAAGCCATCGCCTGGCACCTGCGCGAGACCCTGAAGCTCAAGCAATACCAGCGCGTCACCTTCGACGCCATCACCGAGAACGTGATCCAGAAAGCGCTCAAGACACCGCGCCAGTTGGACATGAATCTGGTTCACGCCCAGGAGGCGCGGCGGGGCGCGGATCGGCTGGTGGGCTACAAGGTTTCGCCGGCTCTCTCCCGGCAGAGCGGCATTGCCGGCCTCAGCGCGGGCCGGGTGCAGACGGTGGCGGTGCGGCTGGTGGTCGAGCGCCAGCGGGAGATCGAGAACTTCAAAACCACCAAGCACTTTGGCGCCGAGGCCATCTTCGAGGATGGTCTCTGGACAGCGCAATGGGACACCGCGCCCTTCCTGAAAAAAGGGGAGAAGTACATCCTCGACGCCGCGCTGGCCGAGCGGGCCGCCCAGTGCCGCGCCTTCCAGGTGATCGACGCGGCCACCAAGAAGGCCCGGCAAGCGCCGCCGGCGCCCTTCACCACCTCCACGCTGCTCCAGGCGGCCAGCGTCACGCTGGGATTCAAACCCGACCAGACCGCCCAGTTGGCGCAGAAGCTCTTCGAACAGGGACTGATTACCTATCACCGCACCGATAGCCAGAACTTCTCCGCCGAAGCGCTGGCCGAGATTCGCGCCTTTGCGCAGGCCAACAATCTCCCCATACCGGCAAAGCCGCGCACCTGGAAGTCCAAGGCCAGCGCGCAGGAAGCGCACGAAGCCATCCGGCCCACACACCTGGAGGAACGCACCGCGGGCGAGGACGAGGCCCAGCGCAAGCTCTACTCCCTGATCTGGAACCGGGCCGTCGCTTCGCAGCTTGCCGATGCCGAATACAGCGTCAACACGCTGCGCCTGAAGTCCGAGCAAGAGGCGCAGACGTTCTTCTTCAAGAGCACCGGACGCACGCTGGTCGTCCCCGGCTGGCGCGGACTCACGGCCAAAGACGCCGCCGAAGATGCGGACGACAACGCCGAGGGCAAGGACGACGACAACGGCAAGGTCCCGGCGCTGGCCGTGGGCACGGAGCTCGAATCCACCAGCACGCGCCTGTTGAACAAGCAGACCAAACCGCCCAACGGCTATACCCAGGCCAGCCTGATCAAGAAGCTGGAGAGCGAAGGCATCGGCCGGCCTTCCACCTATCCGGCCATTTTGAAAAACGTTCTCACTCGCGGCTATCTGGTCGAGGGCAAGAAGATTCTGTTTGCGACGGACCTGGCCAAGCTGTTGATCGACGCGCTGACGGGGAAATTCCGCTTCGTCGAGTACGACTACACCCGCGACCTGGAGCAGGAACTGGACGACATCGCCAGCGGCAAGGCGCTCTACCTGACCGTGGTCTCGGCCCTCGATGCGCAGCTCAACGCGGAGCTGAGCCAGTTTCACATGGAGCGGTCGGCGGAACTCGCCTCTCGTCCCGGAGACGGATCGCAGCGCCCGGCGAGCGAGTCTCTCTCCGCGGACAGGCCCGGCATTCCCTGTCCGAAATGCAAGGTAGGCCGCCTGCGCCAGCCCGAGGGAAAGGACTTCTTCGGGTGCGACCAGTTTCGCCAGGGCTGCACCTTCATCGTGGGCGGCACCGTCGCCAAGAAGAAGCTCACGAACGAGCAGATCGAGACGCTGTGCGCCAAGGGCAAGACCGCGCTTCTCAAGGGCTTCACCAGCAAGATGGGCAAACCCTTCGACGCCTATCTGGTGTGCAGCGAAGCCACCGAGTGGAAGACCCGCTTCCAGTTTGAGTCCAGATAGGATGGCCGCCAGGGGAGCTGCCGTCCTGTAGGTTGGCCGCTCTCCTCGCATCGAGCCGAAGCCCGGCCTACTCCTGCGCCAGCGGCGCGCGGTTCCAATCCCACAGGCCCAGCACCGCCAGCACCACCAAGCCGGCATACAGCACCGCCGTCGGCCCGAGCCCCTTGTAGAGGTACTCGCCGATATAGACCACATCGACCGCGATCCACAGCCACCAGTTGGCGATGTGCTTGCGCGCCTGCCACCAGCTGGCCACCAGGCTGTAGCTGGTCAGCGTGGCGTCCAAGTGCGGCAAGGCCGCGCCGATTCTGGCCATCAGCCATCCCAGCAGCACCGAGCCCACCGCACCCGCCAACAGCCCGGCAATCCAGCCGCGCAAGGGCAGCGGAACCACGCGCACCTCGCCCTCCTGGCGCACGCCGCGCCACCAGTGCCACCAGCCGTAGAGCGTGAAGGCCACGAAAAAGATTTGCAGCAGCGAATCGGAAAAGAGCCGCGCGCGATAGAACACGTCGAGATAGATCAGATCCGCAGCCAGCACCACCGGCCAACAGATGAGCAGACGTCGCGTGGTCAGCCAGATGCCCAGCAAAGTGGTGAGCAACCCCACCATTTCCAGCCTGTGGGTGGCCAGGTAATTGACGATTGTCGTCCAGTTCATCGTGCCTCAACTCTCTGAAATTGGCCTGCGCGGGCCGCGGCCCAGGCGCGCAGTGCGTCCAGCAGTTTCTGGCCGCCGGCGCTGTGGAACCAGCGTGCGTGGCCCACCAGGTATCCATCGCTCGCCAGGCGCGCCATCGTTTCCGAGTGCAGGACGCCCAGATAGTAGTCTGCCTCGGTGAGCGCGAACTCGGCGTGGCAAAGCGCGGCCATGGGCGTCAGCGCGGCGGCTTCTTCTTGCGAGAGCGGACGCACTTGCTCGTAGCCGGCCAGCATGGCGTGAAGATGATCGAGATGCACGCGCACGTTCTCCGGATCGTGCAGCAGATCGAGCCACTCCACGATGTTGCGCTCGATGGCCTGGGCCAGGTCATGGACCGTATTGGTACGGTCGGACAGGCCGAAATCGATGATCGCCGTGGCCCGCGCATCGTCTCCGGCATCGCTCCAGAACAGATTCGAGGCGTGCAGGTCGTTGTGCGTCCACAGCGACGGAAGGGAAGGAAGCAGCGGCAGCAACTCGGCGTGAAACGGAGCCAGCACTTCGAGCGCCTGCTCGCAATCGCCGCGTGTGCTCTGCGACTCGGCCAGCGCCGGGCGGGCCGCCAAGTAGCGCTCCATCCCGGCCTCGGAGTCTCTTGCTGCAAAGATTGTAAAACTCGCCACCAGCGGGCGCGGCTTGCGGCGCGGCGCGGCAAACCCCTCCGAGGCAAGATGCAGCCGGGCCAGCGCCTGACCGGCGGCGTGCGCGTGCGCCGCGGAGCGGAACGGCGTCCAGGAGAGAGCTTCTTCGTAAAGATCGATGCCCTCGGGCGTCTCGTGCACCTCGTAGGTCCACTCGCCCATCTCGATGGCCGTCTCGCCGGATGCCGACGCCAGAACGCGCGGCACCGGCGCGCCCTGCGCGCGCAGATGCTGAAGGAAGCGATGCTCCTCGACGAGCCCTTCGCGGTCGCGCACCGTGCGGTGATGGCGCTTGACGAAGACGCGGCCGCGCCGTGTGGCCACCACGCTGGCCGCCGAAAACGGCCGCGGGCTCACCGACAGAATCTCGATGGCCTCGCCGCACGCCGGGAACCGGGCGAGCAGCGCGCGCACCTCGTCGAGCGCGAGCGGCGTCCAATCGGGCTCGACCAGCGTGCCCTCCATCCCGTGCGCTTTGGCGGTTGTGCTCATTGCGGGCGAATCCTCGAAGTCTTAGAAAGTGTAGTGCGCCGAGAGCCGCACCGTGGTGGGCGCGCCCAGATGGATAAACGTATCTCCGTAGTTCGCGCCGGTGTCCTTCCAATAGCGCTTGTCGAAGATGTTGTCCGCAAAGACGCGCAGCGTCATGCGCCCCTGTTCGCCGCCCGGCGTATAGCGCGCGCCCAGGTTGAAGATGTTGTAGCCGCTCACGCTCACCGTGTCGTCGCGCGTGGCTTCCTTGCGGCCGGTATAGCTCCAGCCGGGCATCAGGTGCAGCCCGCGCGCATGGGGCAGCAGCAGATCCGCAAACAGCGCCGTATGCAGATGCGGCACGTTGAGCACCTGCTTGTTGTCGAAGGCCGGCGTGCCCGTATTGTCCGAGATCGCCCGGATCGCCGCCGCCGAGGCCGTCAATTGCATCCAGCTTGTCGCCTTGCCTTCGGCATTGAACTCGACGCCGTCGTGCATCTCGCTGCCTTGGGACTCGAAGCACTGGTCGCCCGCGGCAAATGGCTGTCCGAAGGCGTAGTTGTAGGTGCAGACCGGGTCGGGAGCCGCGAGAATCTTGGGATAGAAGAACGGCGTCTTCATGCGAAACAGCGCGCTGCTCAGCAGAATCCGGTGGCCCAGCGTGTACTTCGCGCCCACCTCGGCCTGGCGGGTCAGGTAGGGATCGAGAAACGCGGCCGAATTGTCGCTCCACCACGGCGCCTGCGGTCCCAAAGAAAGCATGACGCTGTAATTGCCGTAGAGCGTCAAGCTGTCCGCCGGACTGAAGGTCGCCGCGTACTGCGGCAGCCAGATCTTCCTGTCGGTTGTGCTGGCGCCCGAGTAGTTATGATCGCGCACCGAGTCTTCGCGGCCGCCCGCCAGCAATTGAATGCGTCCCGGCAAGTGCATCCGCTCCTGCACCACAAGCGCGGACTGGTGGTTGTCTTCGTCAAGCACCCGCGGACCGGCGGAATCGGTTGGAGACTCCATGGGAAACGCTTGAATGGGCTGATAGATATTCTCCGAGCCCACCCAGTCGTACACCGACTTCGAGGGCTGTTGCACGCTGCGCCGGAAGACCACTCCCCCGGCGGCCAGGTCGTGGCCGATCGCTCCGGTCTTCACGTGGCCGGTGACCAGCGCCTCGGCCTGCGCGTCGATGCGCAACTCGCCCGGATCGCGATAGTCGTAGATATCGTATGTCCCGTCCGGCGCAAAGAAGTAGCTGGGCCCGGCAACGCTGTTTCCGTAGGCATAGACCACGTTGTCGTCGATCAGCGAATGGCTGAAACTGGCCTGGGCAAAGACCAGCCAGGATCGCGGCAGATCGTAATCCAGCCGCGCGCCGGTGTTGAACGTGTCGAAGGTATTCGGCTTGGCCCAGGATTGCTCGCCCAGCATCGTCGAGGGATGAACCTGGCTCAGATCGGGCACGACCGTTCCGCCCAGCAGTTGATAGCCGCAGACCGAGCGCTGTACCTTGTGCTGATACTCGAAGTCGCCCTTCAGAATCGCCTTCGCGCCGATCTTCCAGTCCGCCGCGCCCGCGCCCATCGCGCGCCAGCCGTTGGCGTCGTTCACGTAGCTCTGCATCTCCTCGCCGGCCAGGTTCACGCGCGCGCCCACCTGCTTGCGGCCGCCAAAGAGGCGTCCCAGATCGACCGTCCCGTAGCTGCTGCCGCGGTGATCGGTGGCCATCTCCATCGCCTCGATCGTCACGGGCCGCTTGGTCACGTAGTCGATCAGCCCGCCGGCCGAGGCCACGCCGCTCTCGATGCCCGCGATGCCCTTGACGAATTCGACGGCCTCCTTGTTTTCCAGAGGCACGTCCTGCTCGCCGGCAATGGTCATGCCGTTGATTTGCAACCCGGTGGCCAGGTCGATCGGGATTCCGCGAATCTGGAAGTCGCCGTAGTAGCCCACCGGCGCGTAGTCCTCGCCGATCGACGCGTCGTTCTTCACCACGTCGGAGAGCACGCGCGCGCCCTGGTCGCTAAGCACCGCGCTGGTCACGACCGTGGCCGAAAGCGGCAAATCTTGCAGCGATGCGCCTTCCAGGATGCCGGCTGCGGCCGCGTCCGGCAGGTAGTCGTTCTTGATCTCCGCATGAACCTCGATGGTGGTGGTCACGCGCGGCAACTTCGCCTGCGCCTGCGCGGGAGGAGGCGTCGCCCCGGCCGGCGTCTGTCCCGCGGGAACGGGCGCTGTGCTTTGCGCAAGCGCGGCGAGGGGAGCGGAGAGAAGGCAGGCCACCACGCCCAGCGCCGCCCAACCGCGAAGGCCGTGAGGCGCGGAGTTGGCGCTCGAAAATGGTCGATGCGGATGGTTTGCCAGAACGGCGGCAGCGGAACAGAGCATGGATTCCCCTTGTTTCCAACAGTCTGAAACAAAGGAACTCACGCTGCGAATCGAGGAAGAAGGCCTTGCGGTCTCGAAAACTTCCCACGCCGGTATTATCCGGATCGGGTTCTAGGGTATTTCTCAGCCCCACATCGTGGAGCACCCCTGTTTCAATAATCAGATTGAAACACTCCGGGCCGCGTTTGGCAAACCCCGGTCACTTCGCCTGCTCTTCCCGGCCCTGCCTGCGCCGCCGTGGGCGATCTCGCGGGCTTGAGCGTCCAGCCAGGCCGCACGCGCCAGCGCTGCCGCCAATCCGCCAGAATGCGGTGCGTTTTTTGAAAAAAATGCCCCCCTCCCCCGCAATTGGCGCTACATTTGAATTGAACCCCATTTCAAATCCCTAGAAACACCGTCCTCCCCTGGGAATTTCTCTTGAAAGGCGCCTTGATGGAAAGATTTTGTTCCCCTGCCCGCTTTTGCGGACAGATCGCTTCGCGGCTTTTGCCGGTTTGTTTTCTGATTGTTCTGGCGGCTGCTCCCGCCCCGGCTCAATCGACCTTTGGCGCTATCCTGGGCACCGTCCGCGACGCAAGCGGCGCTCTGGTGGCAGACGCGCAGGTGACGCTCGTCAACACAGGCACCACGGCCAAACGCACCATGGCCACCGACGCGAGCGGGAACTACGCCTTCAAGAACATCGACGTGGGCACTTATGCCCTCACCTTTACCTCACCGGGCTTTGAAAAAGCCTCCCTTTCCGACATCTCCCTGACCGCGCGCGAGACCCGCCGCCTGGACGCGACCTTGAAGCTGGGCGCAGAGACCCAGACGGTCATCGTCATCGACAACGCCGCCCCGGTCATCACCACCGATGTCTCCAGCCTGGCCGAGACCAAGGTGGGCGAAGAGTTGGTCGCCCTGCCGGTGGCCATCTACTCCCGCTCCGCCGGGTCCACCAGCCCCATCTCCACCCTGACCACCGAAGCGGGCGTGCAGACCGACGACAGCGGCAATCTGGCCGTCATGGGCACTACCGCGGCGCTGCTCAGCGTGACCATCGACGGCATCTCCAGCGTCGGCGTCGAGTACTCCGGGCCGGTCAACGAGATGTTCCCCTCTTTCAATTCGATTGAGGAGATTCGCGTCTCGGAATCCAACAACAACGCCGAGTTCTCCGGCGTGGCCGACATCACCACCGTCTCCAAAGCCGGGACAAACCACTTTCACGGCGGCCTCTTCGAGAATCACGAAAATACGGTTTTCAACTCCAACAACAGCTTCGCGCTTTCGAAACCGAAGATCGTCATGAACGACTTCGGGG
>Ga0316217_10000502_pt1 | contig 56072 bp, 55 predicted proteins | sample 1anoAmetaG_FD_203633 | JGI IMG/M metagenome (GOLD analysis project Ga0316217, IMG submission 203633) | Freshwater microbial communities from Trout Bog Lake, Wisconsin, USA - 1anoA | ecosystem: Environmental > Aquatic > Freshwater > Lake > Hypolimnion/Profundal zone | place: USA: Wisconsin...
TCGCCGTCCAGGAAGACCCGGCCGCCGGCGTAGTAGGTGGAGCTCAAGGCCAGCCACAGCCGGGGGCGGAAGGTGTAGCAGGCGTGGCCCTGCACCGACAGCAGGGGATCCTGGGCCCGCCTCTGGCCCTGGTAGTAGTCCAGGTTGGGGGCGAAGAACCAGACGCCCCCGGTCAGTTCCAGGGTCCAGGGCCCGGCTGGGTGTGACAGCCCCAGTTCCGGCTTCGCCGCCCAGCGGTGCATGCCGAGGTTGATCATCCTGGCGGGGTCGTACTGCCCGGTGGGTGCGATGACCAGGAGGCTGGCCCCCAGGGTGGTCGCCGGGGTGCGGGTGGCGAACTCCCGGGGCGAGAGCGCCGGCCCCCCCAGCAGGTTGGCCGCCAGCCGCAGGCGCATATCGCACGGGCCCGAGCGGGAGATTTCCTGGGCCTGGTCCGCCAGGTTCCCCTCGGCCTTGCCCCAGGCGTAGGGCACGGCCACGGCGAAGGAGGCCGAGCTTCCCAGGAGATCGAAGGTCCTGCCGTAGCCCGCGGTCAGGGTGTGGACCTGCGCCGTGGTGTCGGTGACCGGCAGGGTCGGGTCGAACAGGATCGAGCCCCACTGGTAGCCGTAGCCCAGCACCAGGAAATTCGCCCCCACGGGGCTGGGAGAGAAGGCGCGGGGCTCCATTTCCTGCGCCCGGGCGCCGGCGCCGGCCAGCCCCAGGCACAGCAGCAGCGCCACACGCAGGGTGGCCACGGGTCCGCGCGCGATCCGGAAGCTCGGCATCATCGGCCCCTCCCAGAATGGCCGCACCATGTTCAGAACCTCGTGCCCACGACCAGCGGGACCAGGTCCAGGGCCTGGCCCCGGGTGTAGATCCGCTGCCAGCGGGCCTCGACGAAGAAGGTCCGGCCGCCGCCGAGCGGGGCCTCGAAGCCCAGGGTGCCGGTCACGCCCCCGCGGGTGCTGGAGACCGTCTGGAAGGTGCCCGGCACCACCGGCAGGGTGTCGGGGACCGTGGACATGCGCACCTTGTGCACGCCCCCGGCGCCCGCCAGGTAGAGCCCCGACGGCCCGCGGTGCAGCCGGCAGGCCAGCCCGACCGTAAGGCCGAAGATCTGGCCGACCTGCGCGCCGTCGCCCAGGCTCGGCGCGGGGTCGATGCGGTCGTAGCCGAGCTCGGCCTGGACCCCCAGCCTCGGCCCCAGCCAGTGGACGCCCCCGAAGCCGACGGTCAGGCCCGCGTCCAGCACATCCTTGGTGGCTCCGCTGGGGAAGACCGCGCCCACGGCGCCGTACATCTGTTCGACGCCGGCCTGGGGCAGCTCGGGGCTCTGGGCGCTCAGGGCCGCCGAGGCCAGAAGGACGAGGGCACAGCTGCGCATGGTTGCTCCGGCGAGACAGGGAAAGGCGGGGAGGGAGGCGAGGGGGGTCAGAAGCCGACCTTCACGAAGGCCTGGAGGCCCGAATAGCCGAAGCGCAGGCGGCCGTTGAAGTCGTTCCGGGTGACGTCGACCGTGGTGGTGAAGATGTTGTAGCCGAGCCCGGCGCCGACATGGCGGTTGAACATCCAGGTGGCGTTCGCCCGCAGGTCCGTGATCAGTCCGTCGTAGTCGCCGACCTTCAGCTTGAAGAACTGGCCCGAGGCATCCAGGTACCAGCGCGGCGACGCCGCCCAGGCGGCATGCAGGCCGAGGACCGGGAGCGGCACGGGCAGGGTGTTCGTGGCCGTGGCGAAGGACGCGGTGGCGCCGCCCGAGGTCGAGGCGTTGCCGGACAGCCGCAGCGAATAATCCGTGTAATGCACGCCGAGGGTGGCGGCGACCTCGTAGGAGGGCTTGTGCAGGAAGGCCCACTCGTAGGCCAGTTCGACGATCTGCTGCTTGGATTCCAGGGTCACCTGGGCGCCCACGTGGTAGGTGTTGTCGCCCCAATCGATGTCCTCGGAGAGGGTGCGCGAGACGGTCCTGCTGTTGTTGAAGTACATGAAGCGGATGTGCTGCGAGGGGGTGATGCGCCAGAGGCCGTCGGCGCGCAGGCGGGTGGAGTTGCTGTTGTCCCCGCCGAAGGTCTTGCCGAAGTCGTACTCGGGATTGCTCCTGGACTGCCCGTCCAGCCTGGCCTTCATCTGGAAGGTGGTGATGAAGGCGCCCCCGTCGAACACCAGCTTGTCGTGCAGCACCTGTTCGGCGGGACTGGCGGACTGGGCGCGGGCCTGGCTCCCGGCGCCTGCGGCCAGCAGACAGCAGAGACCCAGCGGGACAGACCGGAACGCCGTGCTTGAGCTCATGGGGTTGCTCCTTGGCCGGTGGGGACGCCCCGGAACTGCCGGGCGCCGCTATGTAGGTGGAATCCAGGCTACAGCATGCACCACAAGCGCCGTCGCGTCACCCCATGGTTCGAAGGTTCAAAGGTTCAGCGGCGCGGTCAGGGTGAACTCGATCAGCGTGCCCGGGGGGACGCCGATGGTCTGGCCCTTCTTCATCGCGCCCGCGGTGGCACCGATGGCAGCGCCCTTGCCGGCGTCGCCGGAGATGGCGCCGATGGCCGCCCCGGCGGCGGCGCCGCCGGCGACCTTGGCGCCGGAGCCCTTGCCGCTGCCGCCCAGGTTGTTGGTCTTGACCACCAGGGTCCGGCCGCCCACCACCAGCTCGGCGAGGGTGACCTCGAGGCTGGACTTGCCGGCCACGCGCCCGGCCTCGGCGGCGGCCACCACGACCCCGTAGCCCTTGGCGCCGGCGGGGACCAGGACTTGGCTGCCCGAGGTGAGAGCGGCGTCCAGGGTCACGGCGAACTTCTTGCCCTTCGTGTCCCTGGAGGTGATCCCGTCCACGTTCCGGACCTTGATGGCCGTGCCCACGGGCAGGGTGGCGCCGGCGGCGGCCGGGGCCGCGGCGGGAGCGGCAGCCGGAGCCGGGGCCGGGGCGCCGTCGAAGGTCAGGGACACGATCTCGGCGGTGGCGACCGTCTTGACGCCCTGCGCCGTGGCGAACTGGACCGTGCCGGCGGTGCCGCCCTGGTAGTTGCCGCGCAGGGTGGTGCCGCCCTTGAGTTCGAGGGTGTCGGCCCGGGCGCCGGTGGCCAGAAGGAGGGCCGCGGAAATCCGCAACAGTGCGTTCATTCGCATGGGGTGCTCCTTGTGCAGGGTGACCCTCCGGGCTGACTGCCGAGTGGTTCGGGTCGCTCCGGTTGGTACCAGGGGAACAGCATAGGCTATCCGGACCTTCCGATCCATTTCTACCTACCACCGCCGGCGCGGCCGAATAGCGGCCGGATCGCGGGGGAAGTGTTGTAAAATAGATCATATTCGAGACTGATCCCTCCCTGGAGCATCCGTGGTCATTCCATACCGCAGTTCCACCCTCGCCGAAGGCGCCGGCCGCACCCTCCGGGGCGTGCTCACGGCCGCGCTGCTCGCGGCCCCGTGCGCCACCCCCCTGGCGGCCCAGGACCCCATCGCCCCGGTCAGCCTGGTGCCCACAGCCCCGGTCCCGGCCGCCCCGGCCCAGGCCCCCGCCAGCCCGGCGCCGGCCGAGCCCGCCTCGGCGCTCGAGCAGCTGGTCAGCCGCATCGCCCTGTATCCGGACGATCTCATCGCCATCATCCTGCCCGCCTCCACCAACCCCCTGCAGATCGTCCAGGCCGACCGCTACCTGGACAAGCGCAAGAACGATCCGCAGGCGCCGGTGGACGAGCGGTGGGACGATTCGGTGAAGTCGCTGCTCAACTATCCCGAAGTCGTCAAGACCATGAGCCAGGATCTCGACTGGACCACGGCCCTGGGCGAGGCGGTGGTGGACGACCAGGCCCAGGTGCTGGCCGCGGTGCAGTCGTTCCGCCGCCGGACCCAGTCGGCCGGCAACCTCAAGACCGACGACAAGCAGGTCATCGTGGTCGAGAAGGAAGTGATCAAGATCGTCCCGGCGAACCCGCAGGTGATCTACGTGCCGCAGTACAACCCGACCACCGTGGTGGTGTACGGCTCCTACGGCTGGGGCTACTACCCGGCGCCCTATCCGGTCTACTACTACCCCTACCCGCCCGGATCCGCCTTCGCCGTCGGCCTGGTCTGGGGCGCGGCCATCAGCGCCACCTGGCACGGCGGCTACGCCTGCCACTACGGCGGGGGCACCACCGTCATCGTGCGCCCGCCCTACGCCCCGCCCCCGGGCTACCGGCCGCCGCCGGGCTACCATCCCCCTCCGGGCTACCGGCCGCCCCCGCCCGGACGGCCCGGCACCCCCACGCCCTGGAGCTCCGGCAAGCAGCCCGGCCAGGTCAGCAATTCCATCGGCAGGACGCCCTCGCCCCGGCCCGGCGATGTCCGTCCCGGCGCGGCGGGCGGCGCCCTGCCCTCCACCCAGCCCGCCGCGGGCAACCTGGGCTCCCGTCCCCAGGGCCAGGCCGCCACGCCCCGGCCGGCCACCGGCGCCGGCAACGCATTCTCCGGCTACGACTCCGGGCCCAAGGCCCAGGCGGACAGCGCCCGCGGCGCCTCCAGCCGCAGTTCGATGTCCGGTTCGCGCGCCCCGTCCGGCGGCGCCCGCCGCACTCGCCAGTAGGGGATGACCATGCATCACGAAACAGCTTGCCACGAGGGGACCGTGCCCATGAGTCCATTCCGCATCGCGTCCGGCTTGCGCCGGCTGGCCCTGGGGCTGGCCCTGGGCCTGCTCGGGGCGCTGCCGCTGGCGGCCGCCCCGGCCCAGCAGACCTTCGGCACGCCGGAAGCCGCCGTGGAAGCGCTGCTCGCGGCGCTCAAGAGCGATGACCCGGCCGCGCTCCTGGCCATCGTCGGCGAGGCGCACAAGAATCTGGTGGTCACCGGCGACCCGGCCTACGACGCCGTCGCCCGGGCCAAGGCCGCCGCGCAGCTGGAAACGTTCCGGACCCTGGCCGAGCGCGGCGACGACCGGAGGGTGCTGCTCATGGGCACCGAGGCCTGGCCCCTGCCCATTCCCCTGGTGCGCCAGGGGAATGCCTGGCGCTTCGCCACCGAGGAGGGCGCCGAGGAACTGATCAACCGCCGGATCGGCGGGAACGAGCGCCAGGCGCTCCACGTGCTCCGGGCCTACCTCGGCGCCCAGCGCCAGTATGCCGCCAAGGACCGCGACGGCGACGGGGTGCTCCAGTACGCGCGGCGGCTCGCCAGCACCCCGGGCCGTCAGGATGGCCTGTACTGGAAGGCGGACCCGGCCCAGGGCGAAGAGGAGAGTCCCTTTGGCCCCCTGATCGCCGAAAGCTCCCGGATGCTCGCCGGCCACCAGCCGGGCGATTCCTTCTGCGGCTACCGCTTCCGGATCCTCGCCGGCCAGGGCGGGCACGCCCCCGGCGGCGCCTTCAGCTACCTCATCAACGGCCGCATGATCGCGGGCTTCGCCATGGTCGCCTTCCCCGGCGAATACGGCGAGACCGGCGTGATGACCTTCATCGTCAACCAGAACGGCCGGATCTACGAAAAGAACCTCGGCGCCCGTTCCACCAGCCTGGGCATGGGCATGAAGCTCTTCGACCCCGGGCCCGGCTGGAAGGAAGTCGCGCCCTGACCCCCCCCTCGACCCAGGAGCCATCATGAAACTTCGCACGCTCGCGCCGGCGCTCGCCCTGTGCGCCCTTCCCATGCTCGGCCAGGGCTTCGAGCGCGGCAGCGCCAGCTTCGGCATGAATTTCGGCTGGACCGAGCCCCAGAGCGGCTTCAGCAAGTACGCGAACACCGGCTACACCGGCAGCATCGACCTCACCTACAACCTGTCCGAGAAGTTCGCCCTGCGCTCCGAATTCGGCCGCGCCTACAACACCGTCAACCCCGGCCCGGTCATCACCGTCTCCGGCTACAGCGCCAGCGTCTACAACTACAGCCTGACCGAGAACGCCATCATCACCCTCAATCCCGCCGGTGACACCAACGTCTATCTCATCGCCGGCCTGGGCGGCTACAAGGTCACCGCCGAGGTGGGCTCCTACCAGTACTACGGCACCATCTACCCGCCCTACTGGGGCGGTTCCTGGTTCGGCTACCCGGTGGTGGGCTACAACCCGGCGGCCTCCCGCAGCACCACCCGCATGGGCTACAACGGCGGCATCGGCGTGCAGTTCAAGCTGTCCCCGCGCTTCCTCATGACCCTGGAATCCCGCTACACCTGGGTCGCCACCCAGAACAACATCGAGTACGTCCCCATCGGCTTCCGCTTCCTGTAGCCGCGGCGTCCGCCCACCATCCCTTTTTATGAGGAACCCGCCATGAAACTCAATACCTCCCTCGCATGCCTGCTGCTGGCCGGAATCGCCACGGCCGCCCCGGCCCAGACCGCCAGCGCCTCGATGATCTCGGTACCCGGCCAGGTCCGGGTGAAGAACCAGATCCACATCAACGCCACCGTCACCGCCATCGACGCCGCCAGCCGGACGGTCACCGTCAAGACCGCCAAGGGCAAATCGGAATCCATCCTGGCCGGGCCCGAAGTGAGCAACTTCGACCAGATCAAGGTCGGGGACGCGGTCCATGGCCTGGCCGTGGAGACGCTCACCCTGGAGCTGCTCAAGGGCGGCGCCGGCAAGCCCATGCGCCAGGACGGCGAGGGCGGGGCCAAGGCCGCTCCGGGCGCCAAGCCTTCGGGCGCGCTCTCCAAGCGGGTCGTCATCATCGCCGACGTGGTGGCGGTGGACCGCAAGGCCGGCACCGTGCGGGTCAAGGGCCCCAAGCAGTCGATGACCCTGGACGTGGCGGATCCCGAGCAGCTCAAGCTGATCGAGGTCGGCGACGCCATCCGGGGCACCTACGAAGCCGAAGTGGCCGTGGCCCTGGCCGCCGGACCCGCCTAGCCAGCGCGATGGCCTCCATCGTCGTCATCGATGACAGCAAGGGGGCCCGTCGCTTCATGGTGGCCGCCCTCGGCAAGGGCGGCCACGAAGTCCAGGAAGTCAAGCCGACCTGTCTGTTCCATGTCCTGGAGGTCCTGCACCGGTCACCGCCGGACCTCCTGGTCATGGACCTGCTCATGCCCGGCTGTCCGGGCATGACCCTGATCCGGGCCTGCCGCGAGGACAGCCACCTGCGCCATCTCCGGATCCTGCTGGTCACCTCCCACGGCGACGCCGACCTGGCCCGGTTCATCCAGACCATGGGCAACATCCACTACCTGGCCAAGCCGGTCTCGCCCGCCATGCTCCAGGAGTGCGCCGACCTCCTGCTCCGGCAGGAGGTGGAGGCCGATCCGGGCTGGTCCATGGTCTGCAACGGCGTGGTCACCGTGGTGGACGACAGCCGGATGAGCCGGGCCTTCCATGCCGCCTGCCTGCGCAAGCAGGGGTTCCGCAGCGTGCAGATCGATCCGACAGAACTGCTGGCCACGGTGCTCGCCATCGAGGAGAGCGAGCCGGACCTGCTCCTGGTGGACTTCCTCATGCCCAATTTCAACGGCAACGCGCTGATCCGCGCCATCCGGGGCCGGGAGACCCTGCGCGACATACCCGTGCTGGTCATCACCGCCTACCGGGGCGACGAGGTGATCAACCAGCTGGTCCAACTGGGCGGCGTGAAAGTCGCCTTCAAGCCCATCTCGCCGGAGGACCTGATGGTGCATGTGCGGGCCATCCTGGAAGCCGAGTAGACACGGGATCCGCGCCAAATGTGCGGAGCATGGACAAAAGGACCGGTTTCGAAACGCATCGGGGAAAGGGCGTGCGAAGGCACGCCTTTTCCCCGATGCGAACAGGCCGTAATGGAGGGACCCAAACCATTACGTAGCCAAACGCCTAGAAGCTGTACTTCAGTTCCACCTCGAACTTGCTGGAGGTGTTCTTGCTGCCCAGGGTGCCGTCGCTGTTGACGACGCCGGTGGGGCCGAAGGTCTTGAGGGTCTCGTACATGTACTCCACGCCCAGTTCGGCGGTCTTGGTCAGCTTGACGAACGTGTTGACCTGGATATCGTTCTGGCTCTTGACATCGGCGTCAGTGACCACAGTGTCGTCCTTGCTGAAGTTCACGCCGCTGAGCACCAGGTTGGAACGGACCTTCATGTCCCAGGTGTGGGTGTAGCCGACCGTCCAGCCGGTGTTCTTGTAGAGGTTGATGGCGGTGGCGTCCTGGGAGAGCTTGGCGGCCTGCGCGCCGACCCCGTAGAGGCCCATGCCGCTGCCGGTGTAGACATTGTAGATCAGGCTGTCCCGCTCGATGTCCAGGCCGAAGCAGTTCATCTGGCCGGAAAGCTGGATGGCGGTGCCCCACTTGGTGGGCTTGGTGGTGGCGCCAGGGTCGGTGGTGACCGCGCCGCCGCCGACCAGGGAATAGGCGCTGTACTGCTGCGCCAGGCCGCGCAGGGCGATGTGGCCCCACTTGTCGTAGTACTGGTAGACCGCAACGATGTTGGGAATGTTCGAGCTGGTGACGGCCTGGCCGTCCCCGCCCCAGTTCGCGCCGTCGCCGAGGGTGTTGCCGGAGTTGTGCTCCAGCGAGAAGATGACGCTGTTCTGCTTGTTCAGCTGCCACTTGTAGCTGGCCAGGAGCAGCCGGGGGGTATCGTAGCTGGCCTGGCCGATCGGCCCGTACCAGTCCACTTCGTCCGCGGCGGCGTCGCCGTCGACCCAGTTGCTCCAGGTCTGGCCGAGGGTGAAGTTGCCCCAGGCGCCGTAGGCCTGGCGGATGTGGAAGGCGGTGGCGCCGCCGGGGGCGGCCAGGTCGAATTCGAACGCGGTGCTGATATCGCCCAGCTCGGTGTTGGGAGTGATGGTGTTGAAGGCCAGGCGCGAGGTGCGGATGGTGTCCACGAACTGCCCGCTGGGGTTGGTCCGGTCATCGGTGCCGATCACGCCAGTGGGTCCCTGGCTGGCGTTGACGTAGTAGGTGCCGTAGGCCTGGATGAACCCGGTGACGCTGAGCCGGGTCGAGGTGCTGTTGGCGGGCGTGATGTCCACCGCGAAGGACGGCACCGCCAGCAGCCCTGCGGCCACGGCGGTGAGGACGAATCGGTTGTGTTTCATGGAGGCTCCTTGGGGGTAGGGGAATGCGGCGGGGGAAATCGGCCAATGGTCGGGGAACAGCGACTAGAGGATGTGTTCCAGGAAGCGCTTGGTGCGCTCCTCCTTGGGGTTGGTGAAGAGGTCCGCCGGAGCGCCCTCCTCCACCACCATGCCTTCGTCCATGAAGATCACCCGGTCGGCGGCCGCACGGGCGAAGCCCATCTCATGGGAAACCACCAGCATGGTCATGCCGTCCTTGGCCAGGTCGAGCATGACGTCCAGCACTTCCTTGATCATTTCCGGATCCAGGGCGCTGGTCGGCTCGTCGAACAGCATGATCTTGGGCTGCATGGCCAGGGCCCGGGCGATGGCAACCCGCTGCTGCTGGCCGCCGGAAAGCTGCTCGGGGTAGGCGTGGGCCTTGTCGGCCAGGCCGACCCGCTCGAGCAGGGCCTGGGCCCGGGCGGCGGCGACCGCGTGGGTCTCCTTGCGGACGATGGTCGGGGCCAGGGCGATGTTCTCGGTCACCGTGAGGTGGGGGAACAGGTTGAAGCTCTGGAACACCATGCCCACTTCTTCCCGGATCTTGCGGATATCGGCGTGGTGGCTGGTGACGGAATCGTCCTCGACCCAGATCTCTCCGGAGGTGAGCTGCTCCAGCCGGTTCACCGACCGGAGCAGGGTGCTCTTGCCCGAACCCGAGGGACCGACGATGAGGATCACCTCGCCCCGGGCCACGGTCAGGTCCACCCCCCGGAGGGCGTGCACAGGGCCGAAGCTCTTCTTGGCCTGCTTGATCCTAATGATGCTTTCGGCCATGAGTCCTCAACCTTTCTTCCATGAGGCCCACCAGACGCGAAAAGAACAGCGTCATGATGAGGTAGATCAGGGCGACGACGGTGTAGGCCTCCAGGTAGTTGAAGGTGGTCGACGCGAACTCGCGGCCGCGGCGCAGCAGGTCGGACACCGCCAGGATGGAGACCAGCGAGGAGTCCTTGAGCAGGGCGATGCACTCGTTGCCGATGGGCGGCAGGATCACCTTCACCGTCTGGGGCAGGATGATCTTCCACAGGGCCTGGGTGCGGGACATGCCCAGGGCCAGGGCCGCTTCCATCTGGCCCTTGGGGATCGACTGGATGCCGGCCCGGAAGATCTCCGCCAGGTAGGCCCCGTAGCAGAACGACAGGGCGGCGATGGCCGAGCTGAACCCGTTCAGGTGCAGCAGCGGGCCCAGGGCGTAGTAGATGTAGAACAGCTGCACCAGGAGCGGGATGCCCCGCACCACTTCCACGTAGACCGTGGCGATGCGGTTGATGACCGTGGTCCGGGCGATCCGCCCCAGCCCGGCCAGCAGGCCCAGCACCAGGGCCAGGCAGATGGAGGCCAGGGTGACGGCGAAGGTGGCGGTGAGCCCGTCGGGCACGAACGCCAGGATCTCCAGGAACGGGTGCGGCCGCAGGATCGGCAGCGCCACCAGCAGGGCGATGGCGCCGAAGAAGGCGATCTTCCAGGCCGCGATGGTCTCCTTGTCGCCCGGGACCAGCGAACTCTCGTTGAGGCGCATGATGGCCTCGGGCGGCGGGGGGGCCTGGGGCTGGCCGGCCGCCTTGTAGGTGGCTTCAGTCATCGGATTCCTAGTCCAGCCACTTGTGGGTGAGCGTCGCCAGGGTCCCGTCCTTCTTGATGATCTCCAGGCCCTTGTTGATCAGGTCCAGATCCTTCTGGTTGCCCTTCTTCAGCGCGACGCCGTAGTGCTCGTCGGTGAACGGCTCGCCGACGATCTTGAGCTTGCCCTTGTAGCGGGCGTTCTGCAGGACGTAGCTCTTGGCGGTGGGGGAGTCGATCACCACGCCGTCGATCCGGCCGACGTACAGGTCCTCGACCGCCAGGCCCGCCTCGTCGTAGTTCTTGAGCTTGATGGTCTTGAACTTGGCGACTTCGATGGCGCCGGTGGTGCCGATCTGGGCGCCGATCTTGTGGCCGCCGCACTGTTCGAGCTTGGTGACGCCCTCGAGGGTCTTGCTGACGATGAGGACCTGGCCGGCGTCCACGTAGGGCTCGGAGAAGTCCATGGTGCGGGCGCGCTCGTCGGTGATGGTCACGGCGGAAAGCACGGCGTCGTAGTCGCCGGCGGTGAGCCCGGCGAAGATGCCGTCCCACGCGGTGTTCTTGACCACCGCCTCGAACCCGGCGGCCTTGGCGACGGCCTGGATCATGTCGATGTCGAAGCCGACGATCTTCTTGTTGGCGTCCAGCATCTCCATCGGCGGGTAGGTGCAGTCCGAGCCGAAGGTGATCTTGGGCATCGCGGCCAGGGCGGGAAGCGCGGCGATCGCCACGGCGGCGAACGCCACCAGGGCCTTGCGGAAATTCTTCATGGTTCTTCTCCTGGGAAGGTGGGATGACGGACCCGGCGGTGGATGACGCTTTCGCGACCCCCCACGACTATGGTTATTTGGACAATCCTACAACCGGAAGTTCGTTGCTACAACAATAAATTCCATCAAAATTATGTTAAAATTGGCTTTGACCAACAGAACAAGCCGAGGGCCGGCGCCCGGCAGGAACGGATCGCCTCCAAGAGGACGATCCAGGCCGAAGGATGGTTCCCGGCGCCGCGCAGGGGAGATTATCCACCGGCGGGAAAGGCTGACAATTGTCCTTTTTGCAATCTTCAAAATGGCCTGGGAGTTGGCATTGCGGGAGGGTTCCGCATGACCTGCAGGGCGTAGTATCCAGCCGGCAGGTCGATGAGCTGTCCGGTCGGATGGTCTGCCATCCACTGGCCCTGCTCCGGATCCGGCCGGCCTTTCGGCGTGAGCACCTCCACGCTGGCAAGGAAATACACTTGGCCCTTGGGCTCCACATTCACCCGCCTCCACTTCCTCCTCGCCTCGCCGATGGCGGTATTCCAGGTGGTCTGTTCGGTGGTGGTGAGTTCGTCGCCTGAGGCCTTGAAGGACACCCTCTCATCTGTGCCCACCCTGTTGGGCCAGAGCGCCGCCTGTATGCAATCAATCCTGTGCCGGCGCTGGCTCCGCCACTCCTTGCGGCACGAACACCTTGGCGCGGGGGTTCAGGGCCTTGGCCTTGGCCGTTGCCGGCGGCCCGGACGGGCTGGGGCTGGCCTCGGCCGGCGCCTTGGCCTCGCCTGGAGCCTTGGCCTCGGCCCGCGCTTGCCCCGGCGCTTCCTCGGCAACGTAGTGGTAGGCCCGCTGCTGGCCGCCCGGCCGGATCAGCAGGAACCGCCGCTCCTCCGGGTCCACCACCACCGTCAGGCCATAGGCGAACTTCGCCCCCTTGCCTTCGGGCGTGGTGATCCCGGTGCGCCCTTGCTTGGCCGCCAGGCGCCGGGCCAGGGCCGGATCGATGCGCCCGGCGCAGGCGTCCAGCCGGAACAGTTCCAGGGTGATGGCAGTGTCCTCGGGGTTCTCGTAGATCCCGAAGGCGTAGCGCGGGAGTTCGCGGCCGCCGCGGCCGGTCCATTCCTGCTCGCTGCCGGGGCGGTTGGCCTGCCCGGCGTTGACCAGCATCCAGCGAACCACCTTCTCGATGGCATCTGGAGTGAACGCGAACCGGTCCAGGCCTTCGGGCAGGCGCTCCCGGGGCACCGGCAGCGGATCCACCAAGTCCATGGCCAGCAATCGCTCCACCGGGATCCGGCCCTGGGGGGTCCGGGCCCGCTGCTGGTCGCGCCAGGTCCGGAAGGCCGGGGCGAAGCCGGACCCGCCGGCGAACGCCTCGAGCTTGGCGGCGATGCCGCGCCGGTTCACCTCCCCGGAGGGGATCTTGTCCAGGGGCTCCGCGGGCCGGACCGGGGGACCGGCGACCGGCGCGGACCGGGCCGGACCGGGGCGGGCGCCCTTGCTGTCCAGCTGGTCCGCCAGACCCAGTCCCTTGGCCAGTTCCCCCAGTTCCAGCTCCGCCTCGGGCTCGGCCAGGGGGGCCGGGGCCGCCACCGGCCCGGGGGCCGGCGCCGGGGCCTGCTGCCCGCGCTGGCGAGCCTTGCGCCGCTGGTCCTTGGCGCGCTGCCGCGCCCGCTGGGCCTCGGTCTTGCCCCAGCCCTGGGCCTGCCCCTTGGTCTCCGGGATCTGGCCCTCCGCGGCCAGGCAGGCCTTGAGGTACTCGCTCACACCCGACAACCGCTGCAGCAAGGTGGCCGGATCCGGCTGCCGAGCCGGTTTCCCCTCCTCGGCCGGCCGCAGGCCGGCCGCGCTGTTCTGGACCCGGTGCAGGCAGCCCTTCTCCGGATCGCACAGGTGCAGGTGCCCGGACGGGGAGAACTCGAGCAGGCCCCCGGCCGGGACCGGCGTCTCCAGGGGACGCACCGACCAGGTGCGCCCGTCCGGTTCCGGGCACAGCGCGCAGAACATCCCGGCCCCCTGCGTCCCCGGCCCGGCCACGAAGAACTGGCTGCCGAAGCCGCCGGCCGCCTGGGGCCGGAAGCCCTCGGGCCACTGTTCCCGCTTCACCAGGACCGAGGTCCTGCCGCTGGCCGGGTCGAGCCCGAAGGCACAGCGGGTGCGGGCGTCCACCGCCAGGATCAGCCCGCGCCCGTTCGCCGCCACCAGCATCTGGTCCCCCTGCCCGTCCGTCCCTTCGCCCTTGGCCTCTACCTTGGCCGGCGGCTTGATCAGCCAGCGGCCATCGCCGCCGTCCATAGGCATCAGGGCCACCGCCCGGGCGAAACCCAGCACCGCCTCGTCCTGCCCGGTCATCGCCACCGACTTCACCGGGCCGGCCAGCGCGCCGTGCTGGGCGGGAAGCTCCAGACGCTCGGTGCTGGCGACCCGCCAGAAGCCGGTGCCCGGGTCCTGGTCCGCCCAGATGCGCAGCACGGCCCCCTCCCGGGTGCGGGACAGGAAGCTGCGGTCCGACGCCGGCACCAGCCCCTTGAGACCGTGGGGCAGATCCTCGTCCAGCCCCTGCACCTGCCAGCCCGGCTTGCCGTCCGTAAAGGTCCGCTCGAAGGCGTAGAGCCGGCAGGGAGCCTCGTGGCCCCCGTCCGGCCCCGGGTGCCGGTCGCAGCCGTCCGGGCAGATCCAGCCCCGGCACAGCACGAAGAAGAGGTCGTCGCGCACCCCGGCCACGCCTTCCGGCTTCAGGCCGAGCCCGTTGCCCACGAGCCTCCACTCGCCCGGGATGAATGAGACTTCCCCGGCCCGGGCCGTCCCGCCCGGAGCCAGCGCCAGAACCGTCAGCGCCGCGACCTGGTGTCGTGGATGCAGCATGCCTGCCCCTTTCATGAGAAGAGACGCAACCCGTTTCGGGCCGCCGGCACCGGACCGGTGGCCGCTTCAGGGTTGCCGGCATCCCGGCAAAGGTTCCGGCGGGCTCAGACCCGCCGCACCGGGCCCGGGTACTGGGCCACCAGCGGATCGGCGGTAAGCAGTGCCACCCCTTCGACCATGGCCTGGGCCACCAGCATCCGGTCGAACGGGTCCTTGTGGACCGGCGGCAGTCCGTCGACGGCCACGGCGTGTTCGCTCGTGATGGGCAGTTCGCTGTAGCCATTGTCCAGCAGCCCGCGGCGCAGCAGGCGGGGGTCCACCCGGAAATCGTCCCGCCCGAGCCCGCGCTTGATGGCCACTTCCCACAGGCTGGCCGGGCTGAACATCAGCTCGTTCTGCGGATCTTCCAGCAGCCGGCGGGCCGCGGCCGGCAGCAGATCGGGCTGCCCGGCCGCCCAGAGCAGCAGGTGGGTGTCCAGCAGCAGTTTCACGCCCCGCCTCCGAACAGCCGCTCGATCTCCTCCCTGCCCATCAGGTCGAAGTCGGCCGGAGTCGAGATTTCCCCGGCCAGGAAGCCCAGGCGGCGGGCCTGGGCCGGCGCGCCCAGCGCCGTGACCTGGACCAGCGGCCTGCCGGCCCTGGCGATGACGAAGGATTCTCCCCCCGCCGCCTGCTCCACCAGCCGGGAAAGGTGGGTCTTGGCTTCGTGGATGTTGACGGTGCGCATGGCTCACCCCGAATGGACTAAGTCCACTTAGTCTAGTTCATCCTGGAAGCGGGTCAAGGATGAAACTCTTCATCCAGCCAACACACCTTCATGGACATGACTTGGCCGGGGAGGGACATGTTGAGATTCCCCACATTTCGAGGCACATGGATCAAGGGCGCCATCCCCTGGTGCCTGGCGGGCACGCTGGTCCCGGCCCAGGGCTCTGGCGGACCGGCCGTCCGGAACCTGGCCCGGTTCCGCGGGGTTCCGGCCTCCCTGGCCCAGGCCTCCGGAATCGGCTTCTGCCAGGAGGTCTTTCTCGAGGCCCGGGATCCGGCCCTGCGCCGGCTGGAGGGGTGCTGGATCGTGGCCGGGGCCCGGGGCGTCCACGCCATCACCCCCGAGGGCAAAGCGGCGCCGGTGGCTGGCATCCCCGGCCCGGCGCAGGCCTGCCAGGCCCTGGCGCTCCCGCCCCCCGGGCCGGTGCCGCTGCCCCAGGACGCGCCCCGGCTGGTGTGCAGCCTGGACGGCGGGGCCCGGCTGGCCGCCCTGGGGATCGACGGCGGACTCCGGGAACTGGCGCTGGGCCAGGACCCTGGACATCCTGGGCAGCCGGCGCGGACCGCCCGCGCCCTGGCACTGGACCGGGAGGGCAATGTCTACGCTGCCTGCACCAGCCGGGAAGTCATCCGGATCGACCTGTCCGGCCAGGTCACTGTCCTGGCCCGGCTCCCGGCGGCCGGCGCGGACGGGCCGCTGGCCCTGGCCCGGGACTCTGCTACCGGCGATCTCTACGTGGGCGAGGCCGGCGCCGTCCACCAGGTGACCGTCTCCGGGGGTGTGCTGCCGGTGCTGGCGGCAGGCCAGCCGGATCCGGAACGGCCGGACGGCGCGCCCCCGGCTCCGGCCTTCGAGGCCCGCCACCTGGCCCTGCGCGGCCGGGAACTGTTCATCGCCGACCCCGGCCGGCCGGCGGTCCTGGCCTTCCACCTGGACACCCGGCGGCTGGCGACCCTGCTGGACAGCGCCGGCCAGGGGCCCACCCGGTTCGGCCCGGTGCGCCACCTGCGCCCCGCCCTGCCCCGGGCCGCCTGCGCCGCCCTGGGCGGCGCCGGCCCCCTGGCCTTCGGCCCCGGGGACCGCTGCCTGCTGGCGCTGGAAAAGGGGTTCGCCACCCTGGACCTGCCCCCTGGACCGGTGACCCGGCCGGCGCTGGCGCCCCAGTCCGAGGCCCCCGTCCCCAGCCCGCGGCGCCGCCCGCCGGCTCCACCGGTCCGACCCACCGCCCGGCAGCGGAGCCTGGAGCGGTTCCGGGCCATCCAGCTGGGGGTGCGGAACTACAAGAAGGCCCAGCGCCTGGCCCGGCGCCAGGAAGCCCTGGAACAGGCCGGGGCCCCGCAGGCTCCGGCCGGTCCCGCGCCGCGCCGCCCGTGCCGGGCGCAGGCCGGGCCGCGCCTGGGCGGGCTGTTCCACCTGCTGCTGCTGGGCCTCGGGTCGCTCTCCGACCGGTCCGTGCTGCTGGTCCTGGCCCAGGCCCCCTCGGCCCCCGGCCCGCTGGCCTACCTCGACCGGACCTTCGGCAACGCCCAGGCCGGCCTGGACCCGCTGGGCCCGGCCTGCGCCGCGCCCCAGCTGGCGGGACGGTCCATCGCCCCCTGCGACGGCGGCTACCAGGCCGGGGTGCGGGCCCAGCTGGACACCCTGCGGGTGGAAGCGGCGCGCCTGCTGGTGGACCCGGCCGCCCTGGGGGCGGGCCAGTGCCTGCGGGGCGAAGCCCCGGCGGACGCCAGGGCCCGCATCGCCCTGGCCCAGAACGATGTGCTGGCCGACTACGAGAAGCTCAGCGCGGACGCGGCGGGGCTCTGGTACCAGCTGGTTCGGGACGGCTTCCTGCTCCTGGTTCCGGGGGCGGCGCTGCTGGCAGGCCAGGCCGCGGCCGCGCCCGGCGGCAACGGGACCCTGCAGTCCCCGGTGCCGTCCTTCGTCCTGGGGGAGGCGGGCGCCGGCCTGATCACCGCCGGGTTCGCGGTCCAGGCCGCGGGCGACGCCATCGCCAAGCTCTCCTTCAAGGCCAGCGCCTATCAGGCGAAGTACCAGAAATGGGCCAACAGCCAGACCGAGCGGCTGCTGGATTGCACCGGCGTTCCGGCGCCCCGGACCGGCGGCCCGCAGCCGCCCCTGGCCGCCGGGCCGGAGTCGCCCCTGCCCGCCATCGCGGACGCGATGCAGAAGATCATCGCCGGGTGCTCGCTGGCCCGCCAGCGCGGGCTGCTGCTGGCGGTCTGCAGTCCCGACACCATCACCGAGTTCCAGGGCCGCAACAGCACGCTCGCCGAACGCTACCACTCGGGCATCGTCTGCCTGGTCTCCGGGATCCTCCAGGGCGTCCAGGCCACCTGCCCGGACGCTCCCCTGGCGGACGCCCGGACCCGCAGCGACACCTTCGCCACCTTCAACGAATTCCAGGCCGAGATCGCCGAAGCCGCCGCGGCGGTGTTCGAGACCGGCAACGCCTTCTACACCCTCTCCGAGAGCAGCGTGGTGGCGGCCAACGCCGAGACCCTCCTGGGTCTGGCCGCGGCCGCCCGGGGCGCCCTGATCACCGCAGACACCTTCTCGGCCACCGGCAACGGGCTGTTCTCGGCCGGCTACGAGCTGTTCCGCATCGGCGCCCTGGCCAGGAGCTGGGCGGCGCGGATCAACCGGGCCTTCAATGCCGACAGCCGGGACCAGCTGGACCGGAAGGAGGCCCTGGCCCGCAGCGCCGCCTCGACCGAAAGCTCGTCCACCGGCCCGGCCGCAGTCCAGGACCGCGCCGGGCCGGCCGCCGCCGATCCGGCTCCAGTCCCGGCCACGGACGCGGAACCAGACGCCACGCCGGTGGCGGTGCCGATCCCCAGTCCGGCCTGGAGGCTGCTGCCGCCCATGGCCGGCTGGCCTTGAAACGCCCCGGGAACCTTACGTTGAGCAGGACGGCTGATTCACCTGGCCGAGGCCCAGAACCGGTTCCGCGCGTAGAATGCCACCAGGCCCCAGATCCGCGGGTCCTGCCCCAGGACGATCCGGGCCTTGAATCGGTGCAGCAGGCCCTCCTGCTGGGCCACGCTGCGCAGGGCCTCCCGCCAGCCGCCCCGGTCCATGAGCGCGCGGGCTTCGCTCCAGGCGCCGGTCTTCACCATCTGGTACAGCAGGCGGTACTTGGAGTGCCGCAGCCGCCGGCGCACCCCGTCGGCGGTCGGTCCGCTGCAGGCGCAGCCGGGCTGGACCAGGTGCTCCAGGACCCGTTCCATGGCGTGGATGGCGTCCAGCCAGAAGCGCCAGTCCCAGGCCTGGTGGGTGGCGGACCCGGGCCGGAAGCGGTAGCGGAACAGCGGTTCCTCCAGGAAGCTGGCGGCCCGCGCCGTGGCGAGGGCCCGCAGGAGGTATTCGGTATCCTCGCCGTGCCGGCAGCCGTCCTTGAAGCGGAATCCGCGCAGGGCCGGCGTGGCCCGGAGCATCACATTGCCCATGAGCAGCGGGGCCCCGCCGGCGAAATGACGGTCCAGCAGGCTCTCCGCGCTGGAGACGCCGGCCGGGACGGTCATGGCCACCGGCCGGCGGGAACCGTCCGGGTGCAGGCGCTCCACCCCGCAGAGCAGGTAGTCCGTGCCGCCTGCTTCCAGCATGGCGACCGCCCCGGCCAGGAAGCCCTCGCGCCAGAGATCATCCCCGTCCAGGAAGGCCAGGTATGCGCCGCCGGCCAGGTCCAGCCCGAGGTTGCGGGCGCTGGCCGCGCCGCCCTGCGGCCGGCTCAGCAGCCGGATCCGCGGCTCCCCGGCCGCCAGGGACCGGACGACCGCCTCGGTGGCATCGGTCGATCCATCGTTGATGACGATCAGTTCCCAGTCGGACCAGGTCTGCGAACGGACCGACTGGATGCTTTCGGCCACGAAGGCGGCCACGTTGAAGACGGGCATCACGATGCTGACGACTGGTTTCATCTATCAATACTAGACCAGACCTGCCTCGAGCGGATTCGCCGGGCTGCGGAGTCCACCAACCGCAGGTTCGATTTCGGATCATCGAATTAATTATAATTCATACTCGTGGATGGCGCGCATGCGCGCGAACCCGCGCGCCCACGCCAGGTCCCGGCGAAGCTATCCCGCCGCGCAGGTCCCGGCCAGGGCCTCCAGCCGGCGCACCGCTTCGGTCAAGGGTGGCAGCGCCCGCATGGCCGCCCCCAGTTCCCGGGCCCGCGCCCGCATCGGCCCATCCTCAAGGACCTGCCGGATCGCCTTGCGCATCAGGGGCACCGTGGGCGGGCCGGCCAGGACCCCGGCCCCCTGGGCCACGGCCTGCATGGCGTTGGGCAGCTGATCCCCCGCCCCCATGGGCGCCAACACCATGGGCAGGCCATGCCACAGCGACGCCTGCAGGGAATTGAAGCCGCCGTGGAACAGCACCGCGTCGCACCGGGGCAGCACCAGCGACTGGGGCACGTAGCGCTCCAGGTGGACATTGCCGGGAACGGGCCCGAAGGCTTCGGGATCCTGGTTCCAGCCCACGGTGATCAGCCCGTCCACCGGTTCCTCTGCCAGCGCCTCGATGATGGCCCGGAGGGTCCCGGGGGACTGGTTGAAGGTGGTGCCGAGGGTGGCGTAGACCAGGGGCCGGGCCGGCCGATTCTGGAGCCACGCCGGCAGTGCCGGCCGGCCCGAATGATCGAACGGTGGCACGCTGAACCGGCCCAGCGCCGCCGGGTCCGGAAGATCCCGGTACTCCCAGCCGGGCGGCATGGCGCTGAGCACCAGGAACCGGTCCAGGGCCCGGGCCGCCCGGGCGGGATCGGCCAGCCCGCAGCGCGCCCCGAGGGCTTCCAGCGCGGCGCCGGCATAGGCATGGGCGGCGATGTGGATCGCCCAGTCGGCGGTGGCGTGGGGAATACCCGCCTGCTCCGCCGCCATGAGACCGGCGAACTCCAGCGGATCCCGCAGGATCACCTGCGGCCGCCAGTCCGCCATGACCGCCCGCAGATCCGGCCACATGCGCGGCGCCAGGCCCAGGATGAACCCGTGCAGCTGCACCAGCGGCGCCGGCGCGCCGGCCAGCGCGGCGCAGATGCCCGGCCATTCCGGCAGGCTGGTGAGGTGGTGCTCCAGGCTGGCGTCCTCGAGGCCGCAGGGGAAATGGACCAGGCCCGCCGCTTGCACCACCGGGCCGACCTTGCTTCCGGTGGCGAACGCCACCTCGTGCCCGGCCTGATGCAGGGCCAGGGCGTACGGCATCATGGCGTGGACATGACCGTAGGCGGGAATGCAGGTGCAAAGGAATCGCATGGCGATGACTCCCCTCGATCTGGCGGATGGTCCATTGTCCACTGGACAAGTGCCTTCGGACCAGAGCCCGGACAGGGATTGAGTTAGACTGGGGTTGCGTCATCCAGAGCCATTGTCGAAGCGGGTCCAGGTCCGCCCGGTCGTTCCGGCGACCCAGCCCGTCCCTTCCAGGAGGTTCACATGAAACGGTATTTCCTTTCTGCCCTCGCCTGTGTCGCCGCGGTCTCGCTGGCCTGCGCCACCGCCTCCGCCGCCATGGTCAAGAAGGCCAAGCCGGCCGACTACAAGATCGCCCTGATCCTGCCCGGCCCGATCAACGACCAGAGCTGGAACGCCACCAACTACGCCGGCCTGGTGCAGTGCAACAAGGACCTGGGCACCAGGATGGAATACCAGGAGAACGTCCAGGCCGCCGACTACGAGTCCGCCTTCCGCAACTACGCCGAGCGCGGCTACGACCTGATCATGGCGGCCGGCACCCAGTTCGACACCGCCGCCAACAAGGTGGCCGGCAGCTACCCCAACACCACCTTCTGCGTGGTCAACGGCATGGTCACCACCGGCCCCAACGTCGCCCCGATCTTCCCCAAGGAATATGAAGCCAGCTACATCGCCGCCCTCCTGGCCGGCGCCGTGACCACCAAGGGCCAGTTCGGCACCATCGGCGGCTTCCCCAACAAGGCCATGGAGGCCCTGCTGGACGTCTACGAGAAGACCGCCGTGGCCGTTGCCACGAAGCGGGGCATCAAGGGCGCCAAGGCGGTCCGCGCCTTCGCCAACAGCTGGGACGACGTGGCCCTGGGCAAGCAGATGACCTCCACCATGATCGACCAGGGCGCCGACGTGATGTTCGTCTACGCCAACCAGGTGGGCCTGGGCGCCATCCAGGCCGCCAAGGAGAAGGGGGCCAAGTTCATCGGCTTCTCCAGCGACCAGAACGCGGTCGCCCCCGGCACCGTGGTCGCCTCGGTGGCGTTCAACTTCACCACCTTCTACACCTGGGCGGTCAAGAAGTTCATGGACGGCAACCTGGACGGCAAGGTGCACGAAGGCGGCATCGCCGAGGGCATCTTCACCCCGGCCTACGGCCCCACCATCACCCCGGCCACCAAGGCCTCGGTGGCCGCGGCCATGAAGGACGTCGTCGCCGGCAAGACCAACCTCAAGGCGATGATCGTCGCCAAGTAACCGCGGCGATGCCAGAGCCGTTTCTCGAACTCCGCCGGATCACCAAGCTGTTCGCCAAGGTGGCGGCCAACCGGGAGGTCTCCCTCGCCGTCCGCGGCGGCGAGGTGGTGGCCCTGCTGGGCGAGAACGGCGCCGGCAAGAGCACGGTCATGAAGATCCTCTACGGGCTCTACCGGGCCGATTCCGGCGAGATCCTGATCGAGGGCGCGCCCCGGCGGATCCATTCCCCGAAGGACGCCATGCGGCTGGGCATCTCCATGATCCAGCAGCATTTCTCCCTGGTGCCGGCGCACACCGTGACCGAGAACATCATCCTCGGCAATGTCCATGGCCGGATCGACTGGGCCGCCTGCCAGGAGCGGGTGCGCCTTCTGGCGGAGGAGTACGGCTTCGACCTGGACCCGGCGGCCCGGGTGCGCGACCTGCCGGTGGGGGTCCAGCAGAAGGTGGAGATCCTCAAGGCGCTGTTCCAGCGGGCCCGGCTGCTGATCATGGACGAGCCCACCGCCGTGCTCACGCCCCAGGAGGCGGTGACGCTCATGGGCTTCATCCGCCAGTTCGCCGCCGCCGGCCATTCGGTGGTGTTCATCACCCACAAGCTCAAGGAAGTCCTGGAGGTGGCCGACCGCATCATCGTCATGCGCGACGGCGAAGTGCGCGGCGATCTGCCCCGGGCCGGGACCGACGAACGGGAACTGTCCACCCTGATGATCGGCCGGGCGCTGCCGCCGCTGCCGGAAGAGCCGGCCGCGCCCTCCGCCCGGGAACTGCTGCGCCTGGACCAGGTCTCGGTCCAGGACGCCCGCGGCGTCAAGGCTCTGGACCAGGTCAGCCTCATCCTGCACGAAGGCGAGGTGCTGGGCATCGCCGGGGTGTCCGGCAACGGCCAGCAGGAGCTGTGCGAGGCCATCTGCGGCTTCCGGCCGCTGGCCTCGGGCAGCATCGTCCTGGACGGCCGGGACCTGGCCGGCCTGGGCATCCGGGCGCGGATCGGCCTGGGCATCGGCTACGTGCCCTCGGACCGGCAAAAGGACGGCCTGGTGATGGACATGAGCCTGGCCGAGAACATGATGCTCAAATCCAGTTATGACAAGAAGTGGAGACGCCATGGGCTGCTCGACCGGGCCCGCGCCGCCCGGTTCGCCGCCGGGCGGATCCAGGCCTATTCGATCAAGGCCCCGGGCCCCGAAGCCAAGGTCCAGGAACTCTCCGGCGGCAACCAGCAGAAACTCATCGTCGCCCGGGAGGTGGAGGCCGGCTCCCGGCTGATCGTCTTCGACCAGCCCACCCGCGGCCTGGACCTGGGCGCCATCGACTACGTGCACCAGGCCATCCTGGCCGAGCGGGCCAAGGGCAAGGGCGTGCTTTGCATCTCCACCGAACTGTCGGAGATCTTCGCCCTGTCGGACCGGATCGCGGTGCTCTACCGGGGCGCCGTCCAGGGCGTGTTCCGCAGGCACGAACTGACCCCCGGGAAGATCGGCCTGCTCATGGCCGGCTTCCGGCTCGAAGCCCAGGAGGACGCCCGGTGAACGCCGAACTGCGGGACCTGTTCCTGGCCAACCTGCTGGCGGTGGCCCTGGGCCTGGGCGCCAGCGCCCTGCTGCTGCTGTTCCTGCACAAGGACCCGCTCGCGGCCGGGGCGCTGCTGGCCCACGCCATCGTCCGGGACGGCTACACCTTCGCCGATATCTTCGTCAAGGCCACGCCGCTCATCCTCACCGCCCTGGCCTTCGCCCTGCCGTTCAAGGCCAGCCTGTTCAACATCGGCGCCCAGGGCCAGTTCTACCTGGGCGCCACCGCGGCCAGCGCGGTGTCCCTGGCCCTGGGCGACCGGCTGCCGGGCCTGCCGGCCCTGTGCCTGGTGGGGCTGGCGGCCATGGCCGCCGGCGGCCTGGGCGGGGCCTTCATCGGCTGGGCCAAGGCCCGGTTCCAGTCCAACGAGTTCCTCATCAGCATGATGTCCACCTACGTGGCCCTGGCCGGCATGAACTACGCCCTGCGCACCTGGCTCATGGAAGCCAAGCACGAGTACCCCCAGACCGACAGCTTCGCCCCCCGGCTGGCCCTGCCCCGGCTGCTGGAAGGCACGCGGCTGCACGCCGGCTTCCCGCTGGCGCTGCTGGCGGCCGGGCTGGCCTGGCTGCTGCTCTACCGCACCGGCCTGGGCTACCGGATCCGGGCGGTGGGCCAGAACCCCAACGCCGCGCGGCTGGCCGGCATCGACGCCGGGCGCATCTGCACCGGCACCTTCCTGCTGGCCGGGGCCCTGGCCGGCCTGGCCGGGCTGACCGAGACCAACGGCGTCCAGCACATGCTGGTGCAGGGCTTCAACCCGACCCTGGGCGCCGAAGGCATCGGCATCGCCATCCTGGCCAACGCCAACCCGATCGGCATCATCTTCGCGGCGATCCTGTTCGGCGCCCTGAAGGTGGGCGGCCTGGTCATGGGCCAGATGTCGGGCATCCCCGCCAGCATCGTCGAGATCATGGAAGGCTTCGTCATGCTGTTCGTGATCCTCTCCTACTTCGTCCGCGGCGCGCTGGCCACCCGGCGCGCCAAGCGGGCCCTGCAGAGGAGCCTGGCGGCATGATCAACCTGCTGGCCCGCACCGTGCTGATGAGCACCCCACTGCTGTTCGGCGCCATCGCCGAAGTGTTCGCCGAGCGCGCCGGGGTCATGATCACCGCCATCGAAGGCATCTTCCTGGCGGGCGCCCTGGCCGGCTTCGTCGGCGCCTACCTGGGCGGCAGCCTCTACCTGGGACTGGCCGCCGCGATCCTGGCCGGGGTGGCCGTGGCCGCGCTCTACGGCTGGATCACGGTCGGCCTCAAGCAGCACCAGATCGTCACCGGCACCGCCATCAGCATCCTGGTGGCCGGGCTCAGCTCGTTCTTCATGCGGGCGTGCTTCGGCACCCCGGTGCTGCCCCTGACCGTGGAGCCGCTCAAGGCCGTGCCCCTGCCGCTGCTGTCCCGGATCCCGGGGCTCGGGCCGGTGCTGTTCACCCAGAACATCCTCACCTACGCCATGTACGCCATCGTGCCGCTGGCCTGGTTCGTGCTCTACCACACCGCGCTGGGGCTGGCCATCCGCTCCGCCGGCGAGAACCCCGAGGCGGTGGACGTGGCCGGCATCAGCGTGGGCCGGATCCGGTTCGCCATGGTGCTGCTGGCCGGCGCCATGGGCGGGGTGGCCGGCGCCTTCTACTCCATCGGCTACCTGGGCATGTTCACCGCCAACATCATCGGCGGCCGGGGCTGGATCGCCTTCGCCATCTGCTTCCTGGGCAACTGGAACCCGCTGGGCGTGCTGGCCGGCACCCTGGTGTTCGGCCTGGCCGAGGCCCTGGCCATCTACATGCAGTCCTCGGGCGCGATGGTGATCCCGAACGAGGTCTTCATCGCGCTGCCCTACATCCTGACCATCGTGCTGACCCTGTCCCGGCGGTCGTTCAGCGTGCCGGCCAGGCTGGGGATGCCGTACCGCAAGGAGGACTGAGCCGGCCATGGCTTTCCCCGGGCAATGCCCGATGCTTGGGGTGCTCACATTCCAGGGGAGGCCGCGATGCCTGTTGAGAAATTGAAAACGTTCCTCGACGCCAACCAGGTGCGGTTCGTGTCCATCATCCATTCCAGGGCCTACACCGCCCAGGGGATCGCCAAGTCAGCCCACATCCCGGGCAAGGACGTGGCCAAGACGGTCATGGTCAAGATGGACGGCCGGCTGGCCATGGCCGTGCTGCCCGCCACCCAGGTGGTCCACGTGGAGAAGCTGCGCCGGGCGGCCGGCGCGGCGTCGGTGGAACTGGCCCAGGAGGAGGACTTCCGCCGGGACTTCCCGGGCTGCGAACTGGGGGCGATGCCCCCGTTCGGCAACCTGTTCAATATGGACGTCTTCGTGGAGCCCCGGCTGGCGGAGGACGAGGAGATCGCCTTCAACGCCGGGACCCACTCCGAGCTGATCCGGATGAGCTACAAGGATTTCGAGCGGCTGGTCCAGCCCCGGATGGCGGCCATGTAGGATTTCAGAATTTCAGGGTCGTCATCAGCCAGAACTTGCGCAGATCCTTGTTCATGCTCTGGGCGGTGGGCGCGGACTTGTCGCCCTGGTAGTCGGCCCACTCGACGGTGACCAGCAGGTGCTTGCCGAAGTTCCGGTAGGCCATCAGGTCGGTCTCCCGGCCGTAGTTCTGGTCGCCGTGCTGGGCGGTGAAGCGGTGCCACTGGCCTTCGAAGGTGGCGTCCCAGCGCTTGAATTCGGCCAGCGCGTAGCGGTCCACCAGGCCGCTGGCCGGGGTGGCGCTGATGCGGTCGGAATAGCCGTAGAAACCGTGCAGGGAGGCGTACGGGGTGCTGAAGCCGCCCTCCAGTTCCTCGTCCACTGCCTTCAGGGTCAGGCCCCACTTGGAAAAGCCCAGCATGCCCATGCGGTATTGCCGGTCGGGGGTGCCGGTGGGGGTGGAACTCTTGTAGCCGCGCTGCTGGACGTAGCTGCCCTCGTACAGGAACCAGTCCGCCTTGCCGTCCACCCGCACGCCGCGGTCCTGGAGGGAGGTGGTGGGGGCTGTGGTCATCTCGAAGCCGTACCACAGGGGCGTGATGTTGACGGCATCCAGGGGCGAGATGCGGAACCGGGCGAAATCCCCCGAGATCCGGGTATTGACCCCCAGGCTGCTGTGATAGTCGGAGATATGGCCGATGGTGAACTCGGTCTTCGGGATCCAGGTGCTGTTCTGGTAGAGCGCGGCGGTGAAGGTCTTCGGGGTCTGGCTCCAGGCGCCAGGACCGATGAACCGCTGGTTATCCAGGGAGATGATCTGGCGTCCCACCTTGAGGCCCTGCCAGGCGCCATAGACCTGGTTCATCAGGGTCTGGCCGGGGTCCTGCACCGTGGCGTACTGGGTGTGGCCATTGAGGGTGCTGTTGTAGCGCTCGGGGCCGATGGCGGTCACGTTGATGAATTCCAGCGCCAGGGTGGCATCGTAGCAGGGTCCGCTGGTGTAGCCCAGCGTGGTCCGGGTGGTGAAGGCGTTGGCAGTCTTGTGGGTGGCGGGCGGGGTGAAGGCCTTGTCGTCGTCGTGCTCGTACCGGGTGCGCTCCTCCAGGTAGGCCTTGCCGTTCTGGAGGGCGTCGGTCACCGGGCTCTGGGCGCCCAGGAGCGAAGACAGAGTGATCACAGGGATGAGGGCAATCAACCGCATATGGCTCCTTTATGGCTGGATGTATATGAAAGAATACATCGATCAGGCCGGGCGGTGCCAGCATGCCGTTGCTGAGCCTGCTCAGCTGCGGCTGCTTGAGCCAGGAACGGCCGCTGCAGCCCAGGCGGATCAGCCGGTGCTAATTCCCGGACGGGTCCAGCGGCACCTCGGGGCCGCCGGGCGCCACCCGCACCATGGCCGGAGCCGCCTGCGGCGCGGGCGTGGCGGCCGCCCGCCGGGCAGCGGCCTGGAGCCTCGCCTGCTCCTGGGCGGCCTGCTGCTTGAGGGCGGCCTTCTGACGCTTGTCTGCCTGCTTGGCCCTGACCTTGGCCCGGTCCCGCTGGCGCCTGGACGGGCCGGCCTCGGGCTTGACGGCCTCCTGGGCCTTGGCGCCGGGCTTGGCGACGTCCGGAACCTTGGCGCCGGGCTTGGCGGCATCGGGAACCTTGGCTTTCTGCTTGTTCGTCTGCTTGCTTGTGACGGCCGGCTTCGCGGACTTCGGGCCCTTGGCGTCCTGGGAGGAGCCCTTGCCGTCCGGAACCGAAGCTTTCCGTTCAGCCGGACGCTCCGGGTCGAAGATCCCCAGGCCCGCGGGGGTCCGGCCGAACGGCGTGCCCTCCAGGGACAGGCCGGAGACACTGGCCTGTTCCCGGCCCTGGGCGTCCCGGTAGCGGGACAGCACCAGTCCCCCCCTGGGCTGTTCCGGGCTGAGGACCACGCTCAATTCCGCCCGCTCGGTCCCGCCCACCGGTTCCAGGATGAAGGAACCGCCCGCCGTTTCCAGGTAGTGCCGCTCGCTCACCCGAAGGACGCAGCGGTCGTCCTTGCCGAGCACCACCTCGCGGGGATCCGGCAGTGCGAGGTCATTCAGGACGATTTCCGTGCCGGGCGCGCCCGGGGTGATCCGCCAGCGCCGTCTGGCCGAGAGGTTCAGCAGGCCGCCCCCCTCCAGCACCACCTCCCGGGGCATGGCCGGCGACGGGACGTCCCGCTTGCTGTCGGGCGCGGGTTCCGGGACACTCCGTCCGGCGCCGGCCGCCTGCGGCACCGCCGGAATCCCGGGGGGCGGCCCGGCCTTGGTATCGCCTGCGGAACTGCGCGGGGCCTCCTGGTTCCCGGTTCCGGCGGGCTTGTCGCCATCGGAAGCCAGCGTCGACTGGGACATGCCTGTCTGCTTGTCCGGCATCCACCAGGACTTGGTCAGCACGCGCTTGGGGCGCCAGTATACGCTGGCCTGGTCGCCATAGGCGGTCAAGCTGGCCCGGTTGGGGACGTCCTTGCGGACCTTCCACGAGGTTCCGCCGTCCTCCTGGCACACCCAGGTCAGGCCGAGGACCTCCTCCTTCTTGTCCAGGAGCGTGAAGTCCACCTCCGCCCCCGGCGCGTCCCCGGGCAGGTCCGCCAGGAGCCGGATCCTCACGTCACCCTGGAAAGGCACCTCGCTGCAGGCGGCGGGATCCGGCTTCCGGGCCCATGGCAGGGGCCTGGCGGGCTCCAGGGCGACCACGATGGGGTCATCTTCCAGGTCCAGCGGCAGGGACAGGCCCACCACGACGGAGGGGGAACCCACCACCCGTTCCAGGCGGAGGGTCAGGGGCACTGAGGAGTCCAGGCTCAGCTCCGCGGTTTTCGCGTCCTTCCAGCCGGCCTGGGCCGGGCTCGCGGCGATGAGCAGGAGGGCGGGGCCCCATAGGAGGGGGAGGCTGTGGCGGGGGAAGGGCATGGGAAACTCCGGGCAAGAACGTGAACCGCGGCGGCCCGGAAGGGAGCCAGGCCATCGGGTTCCATCATTTATGTGCATTTCATGCATATCGGGTTCCCCGGAAACCAGCCCGCATGCCTCTGCCCGGCTGCCTGCATCCGGTCACGTTTCGGCTGGCACCAAGTGATTTAATATTTATATTGATTCTGCCCGAAGGTGGCGAACAAGGAATCCCCATGGGTGCTGCCCCCCATTGCCTACTCGGCGCCTGGCTGATGCTCGTCTGCTCGGTTGTCGCGCCGGCCGAACCGCTGGTCCGGATCGAATACGGCAAGGTCAAGGAAGTGCTCACCGGACCGGATTACGCCGTGCTGTTCATGTACGAGATCGACCCTCCCGGGAAGGGCGGCAAGGACCCCGTTGTCGCCAGGACCATCGCCATGGAGACGCTGGACCAGCCCCATACGATCGTCAAGGACATCGAGAAGGACCAAGAACAAGTGATGGCATGATGAAAGCGCTGAACCAGCTTGCCGGCCCCGCTCCCGGAGTGTGATTGTGAACCGAGCTTTCATGAAGGATTCCGACGATGCGGCCCCCCCGGAGGCGCCGCCCGAGCGCCCCCAGAGCCCCCGCCCCAACTACGTCACGCCCGCGGGGCTCCAGCGGCTGCGGGTCCAGGCCGCGGACCTGGCGGCCCGGCTGCAGCAGGCCGGCTCTGCCGCGGACCCGCAGGAGCTGGCGCTCCTGCAGCGGGACCTGCGCTGGGTGGAGGGGCGGCTGCAGCGGGCCATCCTGGTGGATCCCGCCGTCCAGGCGCTGGACCGGGTCCGCTTCGGGATGACCGTGGAAGTCCGCCACGAGGACGGCAGCACCGAAGCGCTCACCATCGTGGGGGAGGACGAGGCCGAGCCCGCGGCCGGCCGCATCAGCTGGGCGTCGCCGCTGGCGGAGGCGCTCCTGGGCGCCGAGCCTGGCGATGATGTGGTCTGGCAGCGGCCCGCGGGCAAGCGGCGCCTGGAGATCATGGGGCTGCGAAGAGCCTAGTCGTCCGCGGTGATCACGGCGAGCTTCTTGATCAGGGTCCCGGCGATCTTGTCGGTGATCGGCTCGAAGATCTTGTTCACCAGTTCCTCGTCGTACTCCACCTCGCTGCCGGTGCCGGCGACCTTGACGCTGGTGTCCTTGGTGACCCCCTCCTCCTTGGCCACCGCCAGGATCTCGCTGGTCTGCACATCGATGAGCCTGACGTCCAGGCGCCCGGTGAAGGTGGCCTTGGAGACGTGCACGTCCCCCGCCGCCGAGGCCGCCGCGCCCGCCTTGGGATTGAGCTTGTCCACCAGGGCGGTGACGCCCCAGCCGGTGCCGAAACCGCTCTTCTTGTAGGCGAAGCGGGTGACCTTGCCGGTGATCATGTAGCGGCAGCCGATGAGCTTGCCCATCTGCACCGCGGTGGTCTCGTCCATGAGGCCGCTGGCGCCCAGCTTCTGCTCGCCGACGATCGCCTCCAGCTGCTTGCGCTCCATGATCCGGACCTTGCCGGTGCCCTGCGTGAGCAGGGCGGTGGTCATGAGCTCCTGCAGCGCGCTGCTGATGTGGGTCTCGCCGCCGCCGCCGCCCCAGCCGTGCCAGCCCTCGTAGGCGCCGGCGGCCACCGGGAACTCCAGCACCACTAGCCGGGGCCGCTCCTCCTTGGGCACCGGCGCGGCGGACAGCACTGAGATCAGGCAGGGAAGAGATAACGCGAGCAAGGCTGGAATCCGCATCGGAGGCTCCTGATCGTTGTTTTTGACGGGTTGCTCGCCCGGAGTATAACTCGTTTCTGCGCTGTGGATGAATCTGGAATATCAGGTCCCGTCCCCGCCGCACTGCCCCACCAGCCAGTCCCGGAACACGCAGACCTTGTACAGGTCCGCCTTGCGCTCGGGATGCACCAGATAGTAGGCCTGGTCGCTGACCACCGGCCGGTCCACCGCCACCTGCAGCCGCCCGGCGGCGAGCTCCTCCTGGATCAGGAAGCGCGGCAGCACCGCCAGCCCCAGGCCGGCGATGGCGGCCTGGATGATCATGTGGAACTCCTCGAAGCGCGGCCCGCGCGGGGCCTCCGGGGCCTCCACCCCGGCCGCCCGCAGCCAGCCGGTCCAGGCCTGGGGCCGGGTGGTGAGCTGCAGCAGGGGGAAGGCCTGGACCTCCCCGGGATGCTCCAGCGCGGGCCGCCCGGCCAGCAGGGCCGGGGCGCCCACCGGGACGATCACCTCGCCCATGAGCCGGTGGCACACGGCGTCCGGCCAGACCCCGGCGCCGAAGTGGATCGCCGCGTCGATGCCGCTGCCCTTGAAGTCGAACGGCTTGACCTGGGTCACCAGGTTGAGCTGGATGTCGCCGTGCCGGGCGATGAAGTCGCCCAGCCGCGGCACCAGCCAGCGGGAGCCGAAGGTGGGCAGCAGGGCCACGGTGAGCACGCCGCCCCGGCCGTTGTAAGCCATGACCTGCAGGGTGGCCGCCTCGGCCTGGTCCAGCAGCTCCCGCACCGAGCTGGCGTAGCCCTCCCCGGCCTCGGTCAGGGCCAGCCGCTGCTTGATCCGGTGGAACAGCGGCTGGCCCAGGAAGTCCTCCAGCTCGCGCACCTGCCGGCTCACGGCGCTCTGGGTGACGTTGAGGTCGGCGGCGGCCCGGGTGAAGCTCATGTGCCGCACGGCGGCGTCGAAGAACTGCAGCGCGGTGAGGGAGGGCAGGACGCGCCTGGCGTAGTTCATCATCGGCCCCTGAGGTCATGCGTTTCCGGAATGAGCTGCCAAAAATTTATCGTTTGTAGCGATCGCCAGGATACGAAACAATCAATGAAACTTCAAACAATCGGCCCCTTTGCCAGCCCCGCCTTGTCCTGGCACTTCACGATGGAGAAGTCATGAGCCCTTACCAGATCGGATGGCTGCCGGGAGACGGCGTCGGCGTCGAAGTCATGGAGGCGGCCCGGATCTGCCTGGACGCCGTGGGACTCAAGGCCGACTACCGGCACGGGGACATCGGCTGGGAGTTCTGGCGCCAGGAGGGCGACGCCTTCCCCGAGCGCACGGTCGACCTGCTCAAGCACTGCCAGGCCGCGCTGTTCGGCGCCATCACCTCCAAGCCGGTGCGGGACGCGGAAAATGAGCTGGTCCCGGCCCTGCAGGGCCAGGGCCTGGTCTACCGCAGCCCGATCGTGCGCATGCGCCAGATGTTCGATCTCTACACCTGCCTGCGGCCCTGCAAGGGCTACCCGGGCAATCCGCTGAACTACAAGGAAGGCATCGACCTGGTGATCTTCCGGGAGAACACCGAAGGACTCTACGCCGGGGTCGAGTTCAGCCCGGTGCCCCAGCCGGTGATCGACGCTCTCGCCCAGGCCAGCAAGCCGTTCGCCCATTTCAAGGGGATCCCCGGGGACGAGTTCGCCATCACCTGCAAGATCAACACCCGCAAGGGCAGCGAACGGATCATCCGGGCCGCGTTCGAGCACGCCCGGGCCTTCGGCTACCCCAAGGTCACGGTCATCCACAAGGCCAACGTGGTGCGCGCCACCGAAGGGCTGTTCCTGGAGACCGCCAGGCGGGTGGCCCGGGACTTCCCGGACATCCGCATGGACGACGCCAACGTCGACGCCATCTGCATGTGGCTGCTCAAGAACCCCAAGGACTTCGGGGTGCTGGTGGCCACCAACCTGTTCGGCGACATCATCAGCGACCTGAGCGCGCAGATGGTGGGCGGCCTGGGCTTCGCCTGCTCGGGCAACATCGGCGAAAAGCTCGCGGTGTTCGAGCCCAGCCACGGCTCGGCGCCCAAGTACGCCGGCCAGTACAAGGTCAACCCCATCGCCACCATCCTCGCCGCCAGGATGATGCTGGACTGGCTGGGCGAGAAGGCCATGGGCGCCCGGCTGGAGGCCGCCACCGCCGCCGTCATCGCCGAAGGCAAGGTCCGCACCTACGACATGGGCGGCAGCGACAGCACCCTGGAGATGGGCGAAGCCATCGCCCGCAAGCTATGAGCCCGGTGATCATCCACGAAGTGGGCCCGCGCGACGGGCTCCAGGCCGAAAGCCGGGTGGTCCCCACCGAGGTCAAGGAGGCCTGGCTCCGCGCCCTCATGGGCTGCGGCCTGGATATCGTCCAGGTCGGCTCCTTCGTCCACCCGGACAAGGTGCCGCAGATGGCCGACACCGACGAGCTGTTCCGGCGCCTGGCCGCGCTGCCGGGGCCGCGCCCGGAACTGTCCGGGCTGGTGCTGAACGAGCGCGGGCTGGACCGGGCCCTGGCCTGCGGGGTGGAGCTGGTCTGCATGGGCGTCTCCGCTTCGGACACCCACAGCCGGAAGAACACCGGCATGGGCAGCCTGGAGGCCCAGGGCCGGATCATCGCCATGGGCCGGTCGGCCCGGGACGCCGGCCGGAAGGTCCAGGTGAGCGTGCAGAGCGCCTTCGGCTGCGGCTTCGAGGGCCGGGTGCCCGAGCGGCGGGTGCTGGACCTGGCGCGGGCCTACCTGGACGCGGGCCTGTTCAGCATCAGCCTGGCCGACACCGCCGGCCACGCCTACCCGGAACAAGTGAAGCGGCTGTTCGGGGCCCTGCCGGAACTGGGCCCGGTGCAGGCCACGGCGCACTTCCACGACACCTACGGCCTGGGCATGGCCAATGTCTACGCCGCCATGGAGCAGGGCGCCGCCGCCTTCGAGACCTCCTTCGGCGGCCTGGGCGGCTGCCCCTTCACCAAGATCGCCGCGGGCAACGTGGCCACCGAGGACCTGGTGCACGGCCTGGCCCGGGCCGGCCGGGGCGGCGCCGCGGATGTGGGCGCTCTGGTGGCGGTGGCCCGGGAGGTGGCCGCCTTCTTCGGCCGCGAACTGCCGGGCCGGGTCTACCGGACCGGCCCCCTGGAGTATTGATCATGGCCAAGCGGCTCATGCTGGAAGGCATCAAGGTCCTGGATCTCACCAATGTCCTGTCGGGGCCGTTCGCCACCCTGCACCTGGCCCTGCTGGGGGCCGAGGTGATCAAGGTGGAGAATCCCAGGGACGGCGATCTGGCCCGGAAGCTGGGCGTCGTCCCGGAATACAACAAGAAACTGATGGGAACCAGCTTCCTGGCCCAGAACGCCAACAAGAAATCCATCACGCTCAACACCAAGAGCCCCGAGGGCAAGGAGCTCTTCAAGCGGCTGGCGCTGGACGCGGACATCCTGGTGGAGAACTTCCGGCCCGGGGTCATGGACCGGCTGGGCCTGGGCTACCCGGTGCTGGCCGGGCTCAACCCGCGGCTGGTCTACTGCGCCATCTCCGGCTTCGGCGCCACCGGGCCGGACGCCCTCAAGCCGGCCTACGACCAGATCATCCAGGGCCTGTCCGGGGAGATGGCGCTGAACGGCGACGAGCGGCTGAACCCGCTGCGGGCCGGCTTCCCGGTCTGCGACACGGTGGGCGGGCTGAACGCGGCCTTCGCGGTGATGGCGGCGCTGTTCCACCGGGAGCGCACCGGCGAGGGCCAGTACATCGACATCGCCCTGCTGGACTCGATCATGCCGCTCATGGGCTGGGTGGCGGCCAACCTGCTGATCGGCGGCCAGTCTCCGCTGCCCATGGGCAACGACAATTTCACCGCCGCGCCCTCCGGCACCTTCCGCACCCGGGACGGCTTCATCAACATCGCCGCCAACAAGCAGGAGCAGTGGGAGGCGGTGTGCGACACCCTGGGCCTGCCGGAGCTGAAGACCGATCCCCGGTTCCAGGAGCGGGACACCCGCAAGCGCAACCGCAAGGAGCTGGGGCCGCTGCTGGAGGCCCGGCTCATGGAGCGGCCCACCGAGCACTGGGCGGAGCGGCTCAACGCCGCCGATGTGCCCTCCGGCGCCATCCTCACCCTGGCCGAGGCGCTGCGCCAGCCCCAGGTCCAGCACCGGGGCGTGCTGCAGCAGACCGAGGCGCCCGGCATCGGCCCGATCGAAGTGTTCGGCCTCACCGCCCTGTTCGGCAAGTGCTCGGGCGATGTCACCGCGCCGCCGCCCACCCTGGGCCAGCACAATGCCGAGATCTACGCCCGGCTCGGCCTGAACGCGGCCGACCTGGAGGGCCTCAAGGCCCGGGCCGTGGTCTGATGAATCCGCTTTTCCCATCCTGGAGGTGCCCATGGGCATGACCGTCGTCGAAAAGATCCTGGCCAAGGCGTCCGGCCTGCGCTCCGTGAAGGCCGGGGACATCGTCGAGCCGAAGGTCGGCCTGGCCATGTCGCACGAGAACACCGCGCTGGTGATCAACCAGTTCCAGGAGATCTTCCAGGGCACCGGGCGCGAGGCCGCGCCCTGGGACGCCTCCCGGATCGCCGTGATCTTCGATCACCGGGTGCCCGCCGAAGGCCCCAAGACCGCCACCAACCAGAAGCTGGTGCGCGAGTTCGCCGGCCTGCACGGGATCAGGAAGTTCCACGATATCCGCGGCGACCGCGGCGGCATCTGCCACCAGATCCTGCCGGAGTACGGCTACGTCCGGCCCGGCATGGTGGTGGTGGGGGCCGACAGCCACACCACCAGCCACGGCGCGCTGGGCGCCTTCGCCTTCGGCGTGGGCGCCACCGAGCTGGCGTCGGTGTGGGCCCTGGGCATCGCCCTGAACATCGAGGTGCCGCCCACCATCAAGGTGGAAGTGGAAGGCGCCTTCCTGCCGCACGTGGGGCCCAAGGACCTGATCCTGCACCTGATCGGCCGGCTCAGCGCCCAGGGCGCCAATTTCCGGGTGCTGGAGTTCCACGGCGGGACCATCCGCGCCATGAGCACCAGCGGCCGGCTGGTGCTGTGCAACATGAGCGTCGAGGCCGGTGCCACCTGCGGCATCGTCCCCGGGGACGAGGAGACGGTGCGCTACCTGCGGGAGGAGGCCAAGGTCAAGGGCCGGATCCCCTGCGTGCTGGCCGACGCCGACGCGGTCTACGAACAGGTGCTGAAGGTCGACGTGAGCAGCCTGGAGCCGCAGATCGCCTGCCCGCACACGGTGGACAACGTCAAGCCCATCGGCCAGGTGGCCGGCCGCGTCATCCAGCAGGTGGTCATCGGCAGCTGCACCAACGGCCGGCTGGACGATCTGGCCACGGCGGCCCGGATCCTCAAGGGCAGGAAGGTGGCCGAGGGCACCCGCATGCTGGTGTTCCCCGCCTCCACCCGGATCTTCGCCCAGGCCCTGGACGCCGGCTACATCAGCATCTTCATGAAGGCCGGCGCCGTGGTCATGAACTCCGGATGCGGGCCCTGCCTGGGCATCCACCAGGGCGCCCTGGGCGACGGCGAGACCGCCCTGGCCACCACCAACCGCAACTTCAAGGGCCGCATGGGCAATCCCAAGGCCGAGGTGTTCCTGTGCAGTCCCGCGGTGGCCGCCGCCAGCGCCATCGCCGGCATGATTGCGGATCCGCGCAAAGGAGGCAAATAAGATGGCCAACGTCGTCCTCAAGCTCGGCCGCGATATCAGCACCGACGACATCTACCCGGGCCGGTTCATGGCCACGGTGCTGCCCACCGAAACCCCGCAGTTCTGCTTCAACGACCGGACCGGATTCAACGCCCGGCTGAAGTCCGGGTCCGTCCCGGCCGGGAGCGTCGTCCTGGCCGAGGAGAACTTCGGCTGCGGCTCCAGCAGGGAGCAGGCGGCCAGCACGCTCAAGGGCCACGGCCTGATCGTGGTGGCGCGCAGCATGTCGCGGATCTTCATGCAGAACGCCATCAACCTGGGCCTGCGGCTGGTGCTCTGCCCCGGGATCGAAGGCGCCGAAGGCGACGACCTGGAGCTCCTGCCCGGCCTGGTGCGCAACCGCACCACCGGCAAGGACTGGCCCACCGTCGCGCTGCCTCCGGCGCGCCAGGCCATCATCGACGCCGGCGGGCTGATCCCCTTCACCCGCAAGCTGCTGCTGGAGCGCTGAGTGCCCCACACCATCCTGGAATACTCGGACAACCTCGTCGAGCCGGCGGACTTCCAGCCGCTGTGGGCCCGGCTGCACGCGGTCCTGGTGGCCGAGGCCCAGGTCCGGCTCCAGGACATCAAGAGCCGGGCCTACGGCTGCGAAGCCTTCCGCATGGGGGCCGGGGAGCCGGGCAACACGTTCGTGCACCTCACGGTCCGGCTGCTGGAAGGCCGGAGCCCCGAGGTGCTGGGGCGGGTGGGGCGGGCGGTGCTGGAAGTGATGAAGGAGCATTTCGCCGCGAGCCTCGGCCGGGGGCAGTGCGACCTGACGGTGGAACTGGTGGATATGCGCAGGGATGGCTATTTCAAGGCCGCCAGCGGACCCAGGACGTAGCTGCCGTATTCCTTGCCGCAACGAAATGAATTGGAAAACCAGGGGCAAGCTCAATTAAGCGACAATCTCCTTCCGGGAGTTCGTCATGCCCATCCTCGACCTCACCCAAACCATCACCCCCGCCATGCCGGTCTACCCCGGCACCGAGCCGCCGGCCATCCGCCAGGCCACCACCGTGGCCGCGGACGGCTTCGCCGAGAAGTGGATCGGCATGTTTTCCCACACCGGCACCCACGTGGACGCGCCGGCCCACATGCTCCCCGGCGCCGCCACCCTGGACCGGCTGGACATCGGCCATTTCTTCGGCCCGGCCCGGGTGGTCGACGTCTCCGGCTCCGGCGCGGTGATCCCGGCCGGACTGCTGGAGGCCCGCCGTGCCGAGCTGGAAGGCTGCGAGTTCCTCCTGTTCCACACCGGCTGGTCCCTGAAGTGGGGCCATGAGGACTACTTTTCCGGCTTCCCCGTGCTGTCCCCGGACGCGGCCCGCTGGCTGTGCGGGCGCGGCCTCAAGGGCGTGGGCTTCGACGCCATCTCGGCGGACCCGGTGGGAGCCATGGGCTTCGAGAACCACCTGATCCTGCTGGGGGCGGGCCTGATCCTCATCGAGAACCTCACCGGCCTGGCCCCGCTGCTGGGCCGGCCGTTCCGGTTCGCCTGCCTGCCGTTGAAGCTGGAACAGGCCGACGGCTCGCCGGTGCGGGCCGTGGCGGTGCTGGACTGACCGGGCCGTTCAGCGGGCCTTCCACTGGAACTGGTGCGGCCACAGCGCGGCGTTGCCGGGACTGGTGAACCCCGTGTGGCAGACGCTGCAGGCGGAGGTCCGGCCGGAGCCGTGCTCTTCGGCGAAATCCGCCGCGGATGCGCCGCCGCCCGGGCCCCGCGAGGCGCCATGGCAGACGCCGCAGCTGCCCATGCTCTTCTCCGGGCTGGCCGCGCCGGGCAGCGAACCCAGGTACTGGTGGGCCTGGTAGTTGTCTGACGCCTGGCTGGAGGGGACCATGGCGTGGGGGCTGCCGTGGCAGGCCGGGCAAGACAGGCCGCCGTGGCCGGTGGCGTTGCGGTACAGGACCCCGGCCGTGTCCACCTGGGCGATGGCGCCGGCGGCGTTGTGGCAGGTGGCGCAGGTGGATTTCTCCGCCTCCCAGGGAATGCGGGCGCCGGAGGTGATGGAGCTGGCCACCTCGGCCATGGTGCCGTGGCAGGCCGTGCAGTTGCCGTCCGCGGCGGTGTGGCGCACGCTGCGGTTGCACTTGGCGGTGAGCCCGGGGTGGCAGTCGTAGCAGGTGATGGGCGCCCCGCCCGGGGTGGTCCTGCCGGCGTGGAACCCGTGCATGGCCTCGGACAGGTATTTCGGCAGGGGGGTGCCCGAGCCGGGGGAGGCCAGGGCCGGGCTGGGGTGGCAGGAGGCGCAGAGCACCGGGGCGGTGGTGCTCAGGGTCACCGAGGGCACCCCGGCGTTGTGCTTGATGATGACATCCAGGAGGGGGTTGCCGTTGCCGGTGTGGCACAGCCCGCAGCTGATCTCGAACGAGGTGGGCACAGTGGTCCGGGTCTGGGCCAGCACCGCGCCGGTCGCGTCCTTGACCGTGATCTCGGCCACCTGGTACGGGTTCTCAGTGGCCAGGTCGGAATCGTTGATGGGCGTGAGGGGGATGCCGTTCACCTGGAAGTGGTCGGTCTTGGCCACCATGGTGCCGGAAAGGCCGTTCTGGATCCCGGGGTCCACCAGGTTGAGCCCCAGGTTCACCGGCCGGGTGGCGCCGAACAGGGCGGCCATGTTGTCCCAGAACTGGCTGAAGTTCCACCGGCCGGAAGCGACCTTGCCGTAGGAGTAGGTGTTGTCGATCATCCGGTACTGCACCGAAAGGCCGGCCGTCGCCACCTGGGGCGGGTTGCCCCGCCTGATCACCTGGGCCCAGACGGTGTTGTAGGGCGGCAGGATCACGGCGTGATCGTATTCGGGATTCAGGCAGTGCATGCCCAGGTCGTTCCAGGCGAACACCACGTACGCCTGGCTGGTGGGCGGGCCGCCGGATACGGGCGGGGTGATGGCTGCGGAGGATCCGCCGCCGCCGCAGGTGGTCATGAGCGCCGCCAAGCCAAGGGCGGCCAGAAGTCCGGTCCGTTGCCACACATTACTGAATTCCATGGGGCCCTCCAGGGCGTGGAGCCGGCGGCAATGGGGAATCCAGGTTCCCCGACGATGGCGAATTTATGAAACGGTGCCCCCAGGCTAACCGATTCTCTGCCCCTGTGAACGGCCTATCTTTTCGGAAGGCCAAGCTGACCCGAAGGTTGCCCCAGGGCCGACAATCATTATATTTGTTTCATTAAACCCCAGGGGTCCGCCGCGCCATGCCAACCGCCTTCGTGAAAGTCCTGTTCATCGGTCGAAGCTGGGAAATCCCCTACGAGACCCTGCTCCTGGAATCGATGAATTCCATATTCAAGACCATCGCCTCGTTCCGCCCGGATGTCCTCGTCTCCAGCGGCCCGATCCCGGACAGCCTGCTCAAGGCTTCCATCGAGCTGCGCAAGCGCTGGATCCACCTGGATCCCGGCACGGAACCCGCGGCGGTGTCGGCGGCGGTGGAGGCCTGCTACGCCGGCGCCCTGTGGGAGCACCCGGCGGACCCGGGCAACCCGCTGCTGACGGTATTCACCGGCACCTACAACACCGGCGACTTCCTGGCCGACACCTACCAGTCCCTGCGGCTGCAGACCTGCCCGGACTGGGAGTGGGTGGTGGTGGACGACGAGAGCGGCGACGGCACCTGGGAGCGGCTGCTGGCCATCGCCGCCGAGGACATGCGGGTGCGGCCGATCCGCATGCGCCACAGCGGCAGGATCGGCGCGGTCAAGCACCTGGCCACCCAGGCGGCCTGCGGGAGCCTGCTGGTGGAGCTGGACCACGACGACATGCTCACCTGCACCGCCCTGGAGGAGGTGGCCCGGGCCTTCGCCGAAGACCCCCAGGCGGGCCTGGTCTATTCCAATTTCGCCGAGTTCTTCCAGGACGGGCGGTGCAACCGCTACCAGGGGACGCCCTGGGACGACCGCTACCGGGAGACCGAGTACCTGGGCCGGACCTACCTGGAGGCCATCGCCCCGGACATCTACGGCCGGTTCGGGCCCGGCTTCGAGCAGCAGTACGCCTACTACCTCACCGTGGCGCCCAACCACCTCCGGGCCTTCCGGGCCTCGGAACTGCGGCGGCTGGGCGGCTGGAACCCCCGGCTCCCGGTGGCGGACGACTGGGATGTGCTGGCCCGGTTCTTCCTCTACTCCAAGTGCCGCCACCTGGATCGCCTGCTCTACCTGTACCGGTTCCTGGACCAGCGCGGCAACACCACCTTCCAGCGCAACAAGGCGATCCAGGACCACCTGGCGCTGGGGCGGGCGCACTACCGGCAGGCCTTCATGGAGGCCAACGCCCGGAACCGGTGACCCGGCCGGGCGCGGCCTTCTCGCAGGACGGGACCGCGCTCAGGGTGGAATCGCGCTTGGACTCCTTGGAGTCGCCCGCGCCCAGGTCCGCGCCGCTCTGGCCAGGGCCGGTCCGCACCGCCAGCGCCTGTTCGCAGCCCGGCAGGTTCCGCCAATCCAGGGCCAGTTCGGCCAGGAGGTTGGGCCCGGTGAGCAGGCAGCCCCCCCGGCCGTCGAAGGCGACGCTCATGGGCTTGGGCATCGAAGCGCAGGCTGCCGAGGACAGATCCCGCCCGTGGCGCATCCGGCCCCAGCACAGGGGGGCCGAGCGGGTCCTGAGTTCGAAGTTGCCGCCCACCAGGGTGGTCAGGTCGCCGGTGACCGGGTTCCACACCCGCAGCGCGCTGTTGAGCTGGTCACAGATGAACAGCTGGCCCCGCTCCAGGGCCAGCCCCGCGACTGAGCAGAAACAGGCCACCCCCGACAGCCGTTCCGGCCCGGCGCCCAGGTCCGGGTAGCGCTTCCAGCTTTCGAAGCCGGCCCGGTCCGAACCCAGGGGGGTGGTCACGGCGGCGTCCGCCAGCCGGATCCGGCGGATGCAGTGCCAGTCGCTCACGTACAGGCAGCCCGCGGCTTCGTCCAGGACCAGGTGCCGGGGATCCCGGAAGGCGGCCTCCAGGCCCCGGCCGTCCTTGATGGGCCAGCGGAACATGTTCAGCCTGGCGTCCTGATCCAGCCGGGCCGGGTCCGGACTGCCGGCCCAGGTCACGACCTGGCCGTCCTTGATCCGGCGGATCACGCCGTTGCCGCGGTCCGCCACGTAGATGGCCCCGTCCCGGGCCACCGCCACCCCGCGGGGGTTCATGAACAGCGCCTGGTCCGCCGCCCCGTCCCGGCAGCCGGCCTTGCCGGGCTCCCCGGCCAGCAGGCTGGGCGTCCTCTGTTCGTCCAGGACGTACACGGCGTTGCGGGTGGCATCCACCATCACCACCTGCCAGGGTTCGGTGCCGTCCTGGGCGCCGGGCGGGACCGCCAGGGCCACCGGGCCGGGCTGGCCGGCCCAGTCCTGGCCGCCGCTCCGCTCGGGGTCGGCCCACCAGGTGGAGGTGGCACCGTCCCGGGCCACCACCCGCAGGGCCTGGTTGCGGCTGTCCGCCACCAGCCAGGTGTTCCGGAGCGCCTCCGGCGCCCGGTCGTTCAGGTGGATCGCCTGGGCCACCCCGCGGAACCGGGCCTGCCCGCCCCGGCCGCCGCGGAAGCCCGCCGCCAGCTGTTCGCTGCCGGCCAGGAAGGTCATCTGTGGTTCCAGCAGGTGGGGGTCGAACTGCGCCAGGGGATTGGCGAGCCCCGGGGCGTTTTCCACCTTGACCCGGGTCACGGCGGCCAGGGCCGGCCAGCCCTTGGCCGTGGCCTGGATGGTGTAGGTCTCGGTGCCCACGGCAAACGGGGGCGGCTGGTAGATCCAGCCGCCCTCCTGGTCCTGGATGAACCCGCCGCACATGGAGGCGGGCAGGTGGTCGCGTTCCAGGACCTTGAAGATCCACTGGGGCTGCACCGGCGAGTTCGCCAGCCGGGCGGTGAACCGGCACCCTTCGGTCTGGGTGAAGACCAGAGGCTCCTGGGGTTCGATGGTCACCAGCCCGGCGGGGGCGGAATCTGAAGCCTCGGTCTCGGCCAGCAGGGTGAGGACCTTGCTGCCGCGGATGCTGTCGTCCAGGGAATCCACCGCCAGCAGGGTCACCTCCCGGCTCTTCCCCTCTACCCGAGGGGCGAGGTATTCGCCGGTGGCGGCTACCATCAGGCCCGATTCCTGCGGATCCCCCAGCACGGTCCAGAGCAGGCCGCCCTTGGATTCCGGCAGGCACAGGGGCTGCCCGCGCTTGGACTCCTGGGCGGGTTCCGCCGGCGCATCGGTGGACACCCGCACCGCGGTGAACCGGAAGGCCCCCCCGCTGCGCAGCTGGGAGGGACCCTGGATCTCCAGGTGGGTGGCCCGGCCCGGGGCGCCGGCCAGGATGGCCAGCGCAAGGGAGGACAGGAGGCGGCGGGAGGGGCGAGGTCGGGACATGCTGGAATCTCCGGGATGGGGGCAGCCCCTGGGGGACAGGGATCGGGCATGGTATAAAAATGAATAATAAATAACAAAGGTTCCCCATCCTCGGAGGCATGATCATGCCCCGATCCAGACCTCGACTTTTTCCAGTCTGGGGGTATACCCGTAGCCAAAGCTCCAAAGCACCCGCCAAGGACTGCTATTCACCGTCCTGAAGGTAGGTGGCCAGCATGGCCACCAGTTCTCCCTGCAGTTCCCTGCGGCTGATCACCGGGTCGTCGGGATGCGCGGCGAACCGGTGGGTGAGGGCTTCCACCGTGTGGATGACCACGTAGCCGGCATGCTCCAGGTTGGGCCGGCGGACCCCGGGATAGGTGCGCAGCAGACCGGCCATGGTCCGGGCGGCCTGGTGCTCGGCATCCAGCAGCAGCCGGTGGACGCGCTCGGGCAGCGGGGTCTCCTCCAGCAGGATGTGCTGCAGCCGGGGCTGCCGGACGTGCACCTCGAGGATCCCGCCCACGTAGTCGGCCAGGGCGGCCCGCAGGGTGTGGTTCTCGGCGATGATGTGGCCGACCCACTCCCGCTGGCGCCGCTGGGTCTCCTGGATGTGCCGCTCCAGCAGGGCCACCGCCAGCGCCTCCTTGCTGGGGAAGTACTGGTAGAGTGTACCGATGGCGACCCCGGCCGCTTCGGCGATGCGGTTGGTGGTGCCGGCGGCGTAGCCGTGCACCTCGAAAACCTGAGCAGCGGCGGTGAGGATCGCCTCCACGGTGGCCTTGGAACGCATCTGAACTGGTGGTTTCCTTGGATTTAGCCGTCCACCGGACGGGTTCTGGGCGGGCTTCGCAATGCGAGTAGGCATAACCTGAATGATCGCTCAGAATCAGGCCGAGGCCGAACTTGAAACGCGAACTGTCCCCCGAAGCGGAAAAATCCAGAGTGGCGCTGACCTCGGTGGCGGCCGCGGTCCTGCTCACCGGCACCAAGATCGTCGTCGGGGTGCTGAGCGGCAGCCTGGGCATCCTCTCCGAGGCTGCCCATTCCGCCCTGGACCTGGTGGCCGCCGTGGTGACGGTGCTGGCCGTGAAGGCCTCCGCCCGCCCGGCGGACGCCGACCACCCCTACGGGCACGGCAAGGTGGAGAACCTCTCGGCGCTGTTCGAGACCTTCCTGCTCCTGCTCACCTGCGGCTGGATCATCAAGGAGGCGGTGGAGCGCCTGTTCCTGCGCCCGGCGCAGATCCAGGTCAACCTGTGGAGCTTCGGGGTGATCGCGCTCTCGATCCTGGTCGACCTGGGGCGCTCCCGGGCCCTGATGGCGGCGGCCCGGAAGCACCACAGCCAGGCACTGGAGGCCGACGCCCTGCATTTCAGCACCGACGTGTGGTCCAGCTCCGTGGTGCTGTCCGGCCTGGTCCTGGTGTTCCTGTCCCGGCGCTTGCAGATGCCCTGGCTGATGAAGGCCGATGCCGCCGCGGCCCTGGCCGTGGCCGGCATCGTCGTGTTCGTCAGCGTGCGGCTGGGGCGCAGGACCATCGCCGACCTGCTGGACGCCATCCCCCCGGACCTGGTCAGCCAGGCCAGGGAACAGGTCCTGGCGGTGCCGGGGGTCGAGGCCGCCACCCGGATCCGCATGCGCCGCATCGGCGGCGCGTGGTTCTCGGACGTGGTGATCCAGGTGGACCCGGCGCTCTCCATGGAACAGGCCCACCGGGTGGCGGATTCGGTGGAAACGAGCCTGGCCGCGCTGATGCCGGGCGGGGACGTGGTGGTGCACGCGGAACCGGCCCAGCCGCCGGATGGCGCCCGGGCCTGAATGGCCGATCAGCCGCGGCTTCACCTGCCGGGCAGGGGCTGAGCCGCGGGCCGCCACAGTTCATGAAGCCGCAGCACGATCACCGCGGCCAGGATCATCAGCCCCCCGGCGGCCTGGGCCGGGCCCAGCCGCTCGCCCAGGAACACATAGGCGAACAGCGTGGCGAAGGCGGGTTCCAGGCTCACCACGAGATTGGCGATGCTGGATGGTAGGTGCACCAGGCTCACCAGGTAGAGGCCGAACCCGGCCACGGTGGGCCCTGCCGCCAGGAGGAAAAGCAGACCCCACCCGGCCAGCGACCGGCCCAGCCAGAGCAGGTCGCCCGGGCGCGCAGCCGAGCCTGGCACCAGGCCCCCCGGCGCCAGGTTGATGAGCAGAAGGAAGATCGAGGCGAACCCGAAGATCCAGGCCAGGGTGGTCCAGGGATCCAGGCCCCGGTTCGCCGCAGCGCGGCCCAGGAGGCTGTAGCCCGCGTAGATCAGGCCGGTGAGCCCCCCGGCCGTGATGCCCGGTAGGTTCAGCCGCCAGACCGCGGGGTCCTGGGCCCCCGCCACCAGGACGCAGCCGCCCAGGCTCAGGGCGGTGGCCAGGAGCTTGGCCGGCGTCAGGGGTTCCTTGAGCAGCAGGCGCCCGAGCCCGACGCTGAAGGCTCCCGAGCAGTAGGCGAACACCGTGGCGATGGCCGCCCCGTTGAGGACGACTGAGAGGGTCCAGACCACGTTGAACAGGGCCAGGACAAGACCATAGCCTGCCAGGAACGGCAGCTGCCCGGCCATCATCCCGGGACGGGGCCGGCGGAAAGTCAGAAGCAGCGGAACCACCGTGACCAGCACGAAGACGTCGCGCCAGAACGCCAGGACCAGCGCGGGGATATGGTAGGCGAGGCTGAGGTAGCGGATCAGCACCCCGGTGGTGGCCAGGATGGCCGCGGCGCAAAGCGCGGCGGTATAGCCGCGCCCATGGAGATTCCCGGGATGCATGGCGGGTTCCGGTCAGGATGGCTTCAAGGCTGGCGATGGGTCCGCAGCCATCATGGCACCATCCGGCGGCACGGACTGATGGGTTCGGCCCCGGAAAGATTTGACAACCTGGACGTCGTCTGGCCCAATGTTTCTATGCATAGAAACAGTCTGGATCGTCTCGCCGAGCTGGCCTCGCTGATCCACCATGCCCCGGACCCGGGCACGGTGGAGGCCCTGCTGCGGGAGATCCTCACCCCATCGGAGATCGAAGGCATCAGCTTCCGGTGGGAACTGCTCAAGCGCCTGGACCAGGGCCAGAGCCAGCGGGCCATCGCCGCGGAGCTGGGCCTCAGCCTGTGCAAGATCACCCGGGGCTCCCGGATCCTGAAGAAACCCGACTCGGCCCTGCGCCGGGTCCTGGAGACCCGCCGGGCCTGACCGTCACCGCCGTCGCAACGCCTTTCTGGAGGAGCACCCATGTCCAACCGAACCATCCTGGCCGATCACGATATCCCGCGGCAGTGGTACAACCTCGCCGCCGACCTGCCGCACGCCCCCCTGCCCCCCCTTGGGCCGGACGGCCAGCCCGTGAATCCCCAGGCCCTGGCGGCGGTGTTCCCGATGAACCTGATCGAGCAGGAGATGAGCCAGGAGCGCTGGATCTCCATCCCGGACGAGGTGCTGGAGATCATGCTGCGCTACCGCCCGACCCCGCTGCACCGGGCCCGGGCCCTGGAGGCGGCCCTGGGCACCCCGGCCAGGATCTACTTCAAGAACGAGAGCGTGAGCCCCACCGGCAGCCACAAGGTCAACACCGCCGTGGCCCAGGCCTACTACAACAAGGCCGCGGGCATCAAGCGGGTCACCTCGGAGACCGGCGCGGGCCAGTGGGGCAGCTCCATCGCCTTCGCCTGCAGCCAGTTCGGCCTGGAGTGCAAGGTCTACATGGTGAAGGTGAGCTTCCAGCAGAAGCCCTTCCGCAAGATCATGATGAACACCTTCGGCGCCGACTGCGTGGCCAGCCCCAGCAGCGAGACCCAGGCGGGCCGGGACATCCTCGCCGCCACCCCCGACAGCGACGGCTCCCTGGGCATCGCCATCAGCGAAGCGGTCGAGGCCGCGGTGACCGACCCCACCGGCCAGACCCGCTACACCCTGGGCAGCGTGCTCAACCACGTCCTGCTGCACCAGACCATCATCGGCCTGGAGGCCAAGAAGCAGCTGGCCGCGGCCGGCGAGCGCCGGATCGACCAGGTCATCGCCTGCGTGGGCGGCGGCAGCAACTTCGCCGGCATTTCCTTCCCGTTCGTCCAGGACAAGATCAACGGCGCCGATATCGACATCGTCGCCGTGGAGCCCGCCTCCTGCCCCACCCTGACCCGCGGGCCCTACGTCTACGACCACGGCGACGTGGCCCGGATGACCCCGCTGATGGCCATGCACAGCCTGGGCCACACCTTCATGCCCGACAGCATCCACGCCGGCGGCCTGCGCTACCACGGCATGGCGCCGCTGGTGAGCCATACGGTGATGGAGGGCCTGACCCGGGCCACCTCCGTGCAGCAGCTGGAATGCTTCGAGGCCGCCCTGCTGTTCGCCCGCACCGAGGGCATCATCCCGGCCCCCGAATCCAGCCACGCCATCGCCCAGGTGGTCCGGGAAGCCCGGCAGGCCCGCGAGGAAGGCAAGGAGAAAGTGATCCTGTTCAACCTCAGCGGCCACGGCCTCATGGACCTGGCCGGCTACAGCGCCTTCATGGACGGCCGGCTGGCCAACCACGAACTGGCCCAGGACGACCTGGAGCGCGGCCTGGCCTGCCTCGCCGGCCTCCCCCTCCCGGTGATCGTGTAGCCATCGGCTCGTGTCCCGGACCTGCGCCCCGCAGTCGCCGCAGTGTCGGCGCCGCTGGCGCGCGCCTCGCCTGCGGCGTTACGGGCGCTTTGTTGGGACATGTCCCACTGGCAAGAGTTCTCCTCCGACGCCTGCACCGAAGCGCCCGGGGTTCATTCGCGCACTGAACCCCGGCACGGGTCCCGGGCAAAGCCCTTCAATGGATCAACCGAAGCGTCCCAAGTGCTCTCGGAGCCGGATTCACCCCAATGGGACACGGTTACAAGTCCCCCCGACGTAACGCTTCCGGCGTGGCGCGCGAACGCGCGCAACGAGTTCCGGAAGCGACGTCGTGGAGGGACCCGAATCAGGGGAACAGATTGCCCCGCACCGGGGAGACGGGCTGGTGGATGGTGCGGAGCAGATAGTCGGATTCGGGCGGAGGCGGTCACCGGCTCATCCCCTGGGCGCGGGATAGGCCAGTCTGCCGGCGTTGCCGAAGACTTCGACCGCTTCGGCGATGGTGAAGAGCTGGGTGGTCTTGAGGGTGCGGATATGCCCGGCGGCGCCGATGGCGATCACCGCGGTGGCCGCCACCCTGGCGTCCGGCAGTTCATAGACGATGAAGCCGTCGTAGTCCCCCGTGGCGTAGTACATGGAGACCAGCCTGCCGCCCAGCTTCTCCATGAGCGCCCTGACCGGGACGCTCCTGTCTTCAGGGTTCTTGGCCAGTTTCTGCCAGCTTTCGCTCTCGTAGACGAAGCTGGTCATGTAGGTGGGCATAGCTATCTCCTGTTCCGGCCGGGTTGAAACGGAATGCGCCAAAAGCCACTGTCTGACGGGTCGAACAATCAATAATGGTTTATTTTGATAATGAGTCAATATCTCAATAAATATTTATTTTAGGCCTGCTCCGCGCCCGGGGGCAACACGATCGCGCGGCGGGGTGGTAATCTCAATCCACATCTTGTCTATGCAACTCGACCGGCTTCAAGGAGTTCCCATGAAGGTCCTCGGCATCAACGGCAGTCCGCGCAAGGACGGCAATACCCGCCTGCTGCTGGAGGCGGCCCTGGCACCCATGCGGCAGGCCGGCTGGGAAACCGAGATCGTCCAGATCGGCGGCAGGAACATCCACGGCTGCCGGGCCTGCGGGGTCTGCATGGAGCGCAAGGACCAGGAATGCGGGTCGGGCAAGGACGTGTTCAACGAGGTCTTCGCGAAGATGCTGGCGGCGGACGCCATCATCCTGGGCTCGCCCACCTACTTCGCCGATGTGACCGCCGAGATGAAGGCGCTGATCGACCGGGCCGGCTTCGTGGCCATGGCCAACGGCTCGGCGCTGGCGGGCAAGATCGGCGCGGCGGTGGTGGCGGTGCGGCGCGGTGGCGCCACCCATGCCTTCGACACCATGAACCACCTGTTCTTCATCTCGCAGATGATCGTGCCCGGGTCGACTTACTGGAACATGGGCTACGGCCGCGAGGAGGGCCAGGTTTCCGGGGACGGCGAGGCCCTGCGCAACATGAACCATCTCGGCCACGCGATCCATTGGCTGGGCAGGGCCGTGACCGGCAGCGCCACCCCCTACCCGGTCCGGAAGCCGGGCGAGGCCTAGTCGTCCCGGGCAAGGATCAGACGATCTTCCACTTCATCCACGGGGCCGAGTTGAAGAAGCTCGCCGTCACCGACCCCGGCGCGACCAGCGCATCGCACCGGGCGCGCAGGTCGTCGGTCAGGGTCATGTCCAGCACCGGCAACAGGTTCTGGAGCTGGGCGAGGGTGCGCGGGCCGATGATGGGCGCCGTGATGCCGGCCTGGTCCTTGACCCAGGCCACCGCGAGCTGGGCAGGCTCCCACCCGGCCGCGCGGGCCAGGGCGGCGAACCGGTTGCCCACCTCCACCCCGCGCGGCGTGACGCGCTCGGCATAGATCCCTCCGCGCAGGACCGTCCGCGAGTCCTCGGGCGGCGCGCCCGCGTCCGCGTAGCGGCCGGCCAGCATCCCCATCGCGAGCGGCGACCAGGTCAGGACGGCCAGCCCGTGCCGCTGGCAGGCCGGGAGGAGCTCGTTCTCGATCCGGCGGTCAAGCAGGTTGTAGGGCGACTGTTCGCTGACGATGGAAACGAACCCGTGCTGCAGGCTGGTCATCAGCGACTCGACCAGGTGCCAGGCCGGCGCGGTCGTGCTGCCGGCGTAGCGCACCTTGCCGGCGCGCACCAGATCGTCGAACGCCCGGAGCGTCTCGTCGAGCGCCGTGTCGAAATCGGGCCGGTGGGTCTGGTACAAGTCGATGGCATCCACGCCCAGGCGCCGGAGCGAGTCCTCGCAGGCGCGCACGATGTGGGCCCGCGACAGGCCGCGATCGTTCGGGCCGGGGCCGGTTGGGTAGAACACCTTGGTCGCGATCAGCACCTGGTCGCGCCTACCGCGGGCCGCCAGCCAGGCGCCGATGATGCGCTCCGTCTCGCCCTTCGCGTAGCTGTTGCTGGTGTCGATCAGGTTGATCCCGGCATCGGCGGCGGCGTCGAGCATGGCGAAGCATTCGTCGCGCGGGGTCGGGTTGGCGAAGTTGTCGGTGCCCAGCGCCAGCGGGGCGATCCTGAGGCCGGTCCGGCCGAAGATGCGGTAGTTCATGGTTCGAGGATGTCCAGGAGACAAGCGTTGCGGGTCATACCGCGGAATAGCCGGCATCGACGTAGTGCATCGCGCCGGTGATGTAGCTGGCCTCGTCGCTGCACAGGAACCGCACCATCCGGGCGATCTCGACCGGCTGGGCGAGGCGCCCCATCGGCACGACCCGCTCGCCCATCTCGCGGGCCTGCTCGTCGGTCAGGGGGACCTCCCGGCCGGCGGCGCGCAGCATCGGGGTGTCGACCTCGCCGGGGCAGACTGCGTTGACGCGGATGCCGTCGCGCGCGTGCTCGATGGCGAAGGTGCGGGTGATCTGGTGGACGGCGCCCTTGCTCGCGGCATAGGCCAGGGCACCCTTGCCGCTCAGTTCGCCCCAGATGCTGCCGAAATTGACGATCGCGCCGCGCCCCCCGTCCGGCCCCGCCGGCTGGCCCTTCATCTGGCGGATGGCGGCCCGGCACATGAAGAACACCCCGCTGACGTTGATGTTCAGGGTGCGCTGCCAGTCCTCGTCCGACGTGTCCAGGCCGGTGGCGCGCACGATGATCCCGGCCGCGTTGACGACGGCGTCGAGCCGTCCGCCGGCCGCGGCGCGGGCGACGACGGCCTCGCAGAACCCGGACTGGCTGACATCCCCGACGACGGCTTCTCCGCCCAGTTCGGCGGCGGTCCGGCCGGCGAGCTCCGCATTGCGGTCGACGATGAACACCCGGCCGCCGGCCTCCGCGAACAGGCGCGCCGCCGCAGCGCCCATGCCGCTCGCGCCGCCCGTGACCACGATGGTTTTTCCGCTGAAGGCCTGTTTCATGGCGACATCATAGCAGGCTGGGGGGCGTCGAGGCAGGACGATGGTCCGGCCCGCCGCCCAGGTAGGCCTTGACGATGTTCTCGTCCTGGCGCAGGGTCGCGCCGTCGCCCTCGATGACGATCTTGCCGGTTTCCAGCACATAGCCGTAATCAGCCATCTTCAGGGCGACCTTGGCGTTCTGCTCCACCAGGAGGATGGTGGTGCCCTGCCGGTTCAGGTCGCGGATGATCTGCATGATGGCCTGGACCAGGAACGGCGCCAGGCCCATGGACGGCTCGTCCAGCAGCATGAGCTTGGGGTCGGTCATCAAGGCCCGGCCCATGGCCAGCATCTGCTGCTCGCCGCCCGAGAGCAGGCCGGAATCCTGGTTGCGCCGATCGAACAGCCGCGGGAACAGGTCGAACACGTACTTCCTGCGCCGGGCCAGTTCCGCGTGGTGCTTGTGGTCGACGAACCCGCCCAGGTCCAGGTTCTCGTTCACCGACATGCCTTTGAAGATTCGCCTGCCCTCCGGGGAGTGGATCAGCCCCAGGCGGACGATGTCGTGGGCGGGCAGAGCCGTGATGTCCTTGCCCAGGAAGGTGATCCGGCCTGCGGAAGCGCGGATCAGCCCGGAGATGGTCTTCAGGGTGGTGCTCTTGCCGGCGCCGTTGGCGCCCAGCAGGGTCACGATCTGCCCCTGCTTGACCGTGAGGCTGATCCCCTTCAGCGCGTGGATCTTGCCGTAGTAGGTCTGCAGGCCGTCGATCTGCAGCAGCGTCTCGCTCATCTCGGTGGCTCCTCATCTTCCTTGCCCAGGTAGGCTTCGATCACCTTGGGGTCGTTCTGCACCTCCTGGCAGTTGCCCTCGGCGATCTTGCGGCCGTAGTCGATCACGATCACCTTTTCGGAGACCTTCATGATCATGGCCATGTCATGGTCGATCATGAAGATGGTGATCCTGAGCTGTTCCCGGATGCGCCGGATGAGTTCGATGAACCGGTGCTTCTCCTCGAAGTTGAGCCCGGCCGCCGGCTCGTCGAACAGCAGCAGCCTGGGGCGGGTGGCCAGGGCCCGGGCCCACTCCACCCGCCGCTGGTCGCCGTAGGCCAGGGTGGTGGCCTGGCGGTCCTTGTGGTGCAGGATGCCGACGAAATCCAGGCACTCCTCGGCGGTCCGGTGGATCAGGGCCTCCTCATGGCGCTGGCGCGGGCTGCGCAGGATGGCCCCCAGGGCGCCCATGTGGGTCCGGCAGTGCATCCCGGACATGACGTTCTCCATGACGCTCAGCGACCGGAACAGGCGGAGGTTCTGGAAGGTGCGGGCCATGCCGCGCTGGGTGATCTCGTGCGGGGTGCGCCTGGCCAGGGACCGGCCATAGAACCGGATATCCCCGGCGTTGGCCCGGTAGAAGCCGGTCAGGCAGTTGAAGACGGAGGTCTTGCCGGCGCCGTTGGGGCCGATGAGGCTGACGATGCTGCCCTCCTCCACGTCGAAGCTGAGGTGGTCGATGACTTCCAGACCGCCGAAGTGGAGGGTGAGGTCCTGGACTTCAAGAATGGCCATGGCCGAGTCCCTTCTCAATGCCGGCGCGCAGGCCAGATGCCCTGCGGCCTGAACACCATCATCAGGATCAGGATGACGCCGAAGACCAGCAGGCGCAGCGGACCGATGGTGCGGAACACCTCCGGGAACAGCACCATCACCAGGGCGCCCACCACCATGCCGGCGATCTTGCCCATGCCGCCCAGCACCATGGCCACCACGATCATCAGCGACTGGAGGAAGGTGAAGGAATCGGGCGAGATGGCGGTCATCTTGGCGGCGAAAAAGCAGCCGGCCAGGCCTGCGAACATGGCGCCCATGATGTAGGCCGAGAGCTTGATCCGCGACTTGGGGATCCCCATGGCCTCGGCCACGTCCTCGTCGTCCCGCACGTACTTCCAGGCCCGCCCCAGCCGGGAGTGCTCCAGCCGGTGGCTCACCACCAGGGCCAGGATCACCATGACCAGGAAGATGTAGTAGTAGTGGCTGATATGGTTCAGTTCCACGCCGAAGAAGGTCGGGCGCTTGATGCCGATCAGGCCGCTGGGCCCGCCGGTGATGTTCTTCAGGTTGCGGGCCAGGATGCGGATGATCTCGCCGGCGCCCAGGGTGACGATGGCCAGGTAGTCGCTGCGCAGGCGCAAGGTCGGCGCGCCGATCAGGATTCCCACGGTTCCCGCCAGCAGCAGGGCGGGCGGGATGGCCAGCCAGAAGTTCCAGCCGAACTGGGAGGTCAGCACGCCCGAGGTGTAGGCGCCGATGGCGAAGAACGCGGCATAGCCCAGGTCCAGCAGCCCGGCATAGCCGGCGACGATGTTCAGGCCCAGGCAGAGGACGACGTAGAGAAAGGAATTGGTGAAGATTTCCAGGACATAGTTGCTGCAGAACCTGGGCAGGACGATGACCGAGAGCAGCAGGACGGCCAGCACGCCGTAGCGGTAGGGACGGTAGTCCATCAGGTCGAAAATGCGGTCCTCGAAGCCGGCGAATCCGGAGCGGGGAGCCAGCCGGGCCGAGGACAGATCGGTTCCGGCCATGGCTCACATCCTCTCGATGGTGGTCCGGCCCAGCAGGCCGTTGGGCTTGAACACCAGGACCAGGATCAGGATGCCGAACGAGAACACGTCCTTCCACTGCGAGCCGATCCAGGGGATCTGGGTGCCGAAGGATTCCAGGGTGCCCAGGAGCAGGCCTCCGAGCATGGCCCCGGGCAGAATGCCGATGCCGCCCAGCACGGCGGCGGTGAAGGCCTTGAGCCCGATGACGAAGCCCATGAAGAAGTGGATCGAGCCGTAGTAGGTGCCGGCCATGACGCCGGCGGCCGCGGCCAGGGCCGAGCCCACGAAGAAGGTCAGGGCGATGATCTTGTTGACATCGATCCCCATCAGCCGGCAGACCTCCATGTCGATGGAGATGGCGCGCATGGCCTTGCCCCAGATGGTCCGGTTGACGAACAGGGTCATGCCGACCATCAGCGCCGCGGTGGCGAACACCAGGACGATCTGGGTGTAGCTGAAGTGGATCGGCCCGTAGTCGACGCCGTCGAAGCTGAGCCCGGTGTCGAAGGCCAGGTACTGGCCGTTGGTCATGGCCATGACGGAGTTGAACAGCACCAGGGAGACGCCCAGGGCGGTGATCATGATCGACAGGCGCGGCGCGGCCAGCATCGGCCGGTAGGCCACCCGCTGGATGATGACGCCCAGGCAGCCGGTGGCGATCATGGACAGCAGGATGGCCACGGCGATCCCCAGCCAGCCGTTGCCGATCACCCCGGTGAGCAGCGAGAGGATGGCGAACCCGATGAAGGCGCCGACCATGAAGATGTCGCCGTGGGCGAAATTGAGCAGCTTGATGATCCCGTAGACCATGGAGTAGCCGATGGCCACCAGCGCGTAGAAGGACCCCAGGACCAGGCTGTTGGCCAGCTGCTGGGCGATGATGTCGAAGATGCTCACCGGTGCACTCCCCTTTCAGGCTATTGCTCAAGGTCCGCGACCCGGCCGGGCGCGGACCCGAGATCCTCATGCTGGCGTCACGGCCTCCCTGGACGTCTGGGCGCCTGCGCGCCTGTGCGCTGGAACGCCAGCAGGGCGCCCCGGCGGCCGGGGAGGGCTACTTCACGAGGGCCCACTTGGCATCCTTGACCTGCAGGACCACGAAGTTGGAATGGGCCAGGTTGTTCTTGTCGTCGAAGCTGATGGGGCCGGAGATGCCGGGGAAGTCCTTGCTCCCCTTGATGGCGGCGGTGAGCTTCTTCCGGTCGGTGGTGCCGGCGCGCTTGAGGGAATCGGCAAGCAGCATCATGCCGTCATAGCAGAGCGCCGAGTACGGACCCGGGTCCTGCTTGTAGGTCGCCTTGTACTTCTCCACGAAGGTCTTGCCCTTGGGCAGGAATTCCGGGAGCGGGTTGGCCATGGCGAAGGCGCCCTCGGTGGCCTTGCCGCCGATCTTGATCAGTTCGATATCGGTGGAGCCGTCCCCAACGGTGATCTTGCCGCGGTAGCCGCCCTGGCGCAGCTGCTTGATCAGCAGCCCCCCGTCGGCGAAGTAGGCGGTCCAGAAGATCATGTCCGGATTGGAGGACTTCAGGGTGGTGACCAGGGCCGACATGTCCTGCTCGCCCTTGGCGACCATCTGGTAGGAGGCGAGCTGCTTGCCCGCCGCCAGCCACTTGGTCCGGGTCAGGCTGGCCAGATCCTCGGAGTAGCCGTCGCCCTCGTTGACGATGGCGAGCCGGTTGACGCCCTGCTTCTTGAACAGGTCCATGGCGGTATCCACCTGGTAGGTGGCCAGGGCGTTGATCAGGAACGTGTTGCCCGGGTTCAGGCCGCTGAACTTGCTGGAGTTGGCCGCGCAGACGATGAACGGGATGCCGGCGTCGGCGTAGATCTTCAGGGTCGGCAGGGTGGCGCCGGAGCAGTAGCCGCCCACCACGGCCGTCACATCGTTGGAGGTCAGCTTGCTGGCCGCCGCCGTGGCCATCTGGGGATCGCAGCCGTCATCGGCCACGAAGGTTACGAACTGCTCGCCCAGGACCCCGCCCTTGGCGTTGAGTTCGTCGGCCGCCATCTTGATGGCGTTCTGCATGTCGATGCCGTAGGCGGCCTCGGATCCGCTGGTGGGCACCATGATCCCCACCTTGATCTCGGCCCTGAGGGGGACGGCCAGGATGAGAGAGCACACCGCTGCCGGGATGATCAAGCTGTTTTTGGTCATGGGATTCCTCCTGGCAGCCATATTTGTGGGATCCAACTTGGATGTCAACCACAAAAAATGATTCTGCATGAATCTGTTCGCCAGTCGGGAAACGGAAAGCACTAGGATCCAACAAGGATCCAAAATGCTTGTGCCAGGCATGCCTCCGTACTAAAATACCGGAGTCACGGCAGGCGGGATGAGCGGCCCGCGCGGGTCGCCGGACCCGAACGCGGGGTTTCCGGGAAAAGGCGGGGAAACATCATGAACAAGCATCTCAATGGCGTCATGGATGTGCGCAAAGAATCCGACGACCCGGAAAGCCAGACCGAGCACGCCTACAGTCTGATCGAGGAGATGATCGTCACCCTGGAACTGCCCCCGGGGTCCTCGGTGTCGGAGGCGACCTTGAGCGCCAAGACCGGCATCGGCAGGACCCCCATCCGGATGGCGCTCAAGCAGCTGGAGCACCAGGGCCTGATCACCAGCCTGCCGCGCAAGGGCGTCTTCATCCGGCAGCTGAGGATGGAGGACGCGCTCGCCATCCTCGAGGTCCGCCGCCCCGTGGAGCGGATGCTTGCCTGCAAGGCCGCGCGCCTGGCCTCCAAGGCCCAGCGGGACAACCTGCGCTTCTGCGTGGACTGCATGGTGCAGGCCGCCATCGCCGGCGATATGCACCGCTACCTGCACTTCGACCAGGAGTGCGACCGCATCATCTACGAGCCCTCGCGCAACCCGTTCGCCATCGATATCGCCACCCTGCTCTACGTGCATTCCCGGCGCTTCTGGGTGGCCTACAGCCGGGAGACGGACTGGATCGCCATCGCCCGCCTGCACTCGGACATGATGAACGCCGTGGCCGACGGCGACGAGCAGCGCACGGCCGCCTCCCTGGACGCGCTCATGGACTACCTTGAGCAGTTCTGCAAATCAGCCATGAGCTTCGCCCGATGAAACAGATCAGCATCTTCAACCATGTCCTCGGCCCCGTCATGCGCGGACCGTCCAGTTCCCACACGGCCGGCGCCTTCCACATCGCCAGCCAGGTCAGGTCCATGCTGGGCGGCACCCCGGCACGGGTGGTGTGCGCCTTCGATCCCGACGGGTCCTACGCCCAGACCTACGCCCAGCAGGGCGCGGACCGCGCCTTCGCCATGGGGCTGCTGGGCCGGCCGCTCACCGAGCCTGCGTTCTTCGAGGCCCTGGAACTGGCCCCCGGCGC
>Ga0316217_10000503_pt1 | contig 56003 bp, 52 predicted proteins | sample 1anoAmetaG_FD_203633 | JGI IMG/M metagenome (GOLD analysis project Ga0316217, IMG submission 203633) | Freshwater microbial communities from Trout Bog Lake, Wisconsin, USA - 1anoA | ecosystem: Environmental > Aquatic > Freshwater > Lake > Hypolimnion/Profundal zone | place: USA: Wisconsin...
ACCGCTCGCGTGGACGGCAGGTTGTTCGCGTCACGGTTGTTCAACCCGCCGGCGCTCTGGTAGGACGAAAGGAGTTGCGGCACCGATTCCTCCACCAATTCCGCCATCCAGACCGCATTCCGCCGGGCTGGGGCAACGACTCCGTCCCGTTCAAACAACGGAGTACTCATGCTCCCCTTGGCAACAGGCGCAATACGCGCGTCAGGTGATCGATTTCCTCGCGAGTATTGTAAAAGGCCAGCGAAGGCCGCACCGTGCTCTCCAGTCCAAGACGCCTGAGCGCGGGCTGTGCGCAGTGGTGGCCGGAGCGGACAGCGATACCGTGTTTATCGAGATGTTGGCCAACCTTTTCCGGAGCAATGCCGCCGATGACGAAGGACAGGACGCTGGCCTTGGCTGCCGCAGTCCCGATCGGCCGAAGACCCGGCACGGAAGCAAGCGCCTCGGTAGCGTAGGCCAGCAGCTCGTGCTCGTAACCCGCAATGGCCGGCAAACCAAGTCCCGACAGGTAATCCACCGCCGCACCCAGGCCCACCACGCCGGCAATATCCTGTGTGCCGGCCTCGAACTTCTGCGGGTAGCTTTGGTAGGTGGTTCGGGCGAACGTGACGTCCTGAATCATATTCCCACCCCCCTGGTAAGGTGGCAGTTGGTCAAGCCATTTCGACTTGCCGTAGAGCACACCGATGCCTGTGGGACCAAACACCTTGTGCCCGGAGAAGGCGAAGAAATCCGCGTCGAGCGCCTGAACATTGATAGGAAGGTGCGGCGCCGACTGCGCCCCATCCACCAGCACGGGCACGCCGTAGGCGTGGGCAATGGCAATGATCTGCTCGACCGGATTAACCGTGCCGAGTGCGTTGGCGACATGCGTCACCGAGACCAGCTTGGTACGCGGCCCAAGAAGAGCGGCAAACTGCTCGAGAATGAGTTCGCCGCGGTCGTTGATGGGAGCCACCCGAAGGACCGCCCCGGTCTGCTCGGCGAGCAACTGCCACGGTACGATGTTGGCATGGTGCTCCATCGTGGTCAGCAGGATCTCGTCGCCCGAGCCGACGAACTTCTTGCCGAACGTCTGCGCAACCAGGTTAATGGCCTCGGTCGTCCCGCGGACGAAAACAATCTCGCGCGCATCGGCCGCGCCGAGAAACTGCCGGACCTTCTCGCGCCCGCCCTCGTAAAACTCGGTCGCGCGGGCGGCCAAGGCGTGGGCGGCACGGTGGATGTTCGAGTTGTCGCGCCCGTAGAACTGCGACGTGGCATCGATCACCGCTTGCGGTTTGTGGGTCGTGGCCGCATTGTCGAGCCAGATGAGAGGCTTGCCGTTCACCGATTGGTGCAGCGCCGGGAAGTCCTCGCGGACGCGCTGCACGTCGAACAACGGCAGCGGACTCACTGTGGCTAGATTAGAAACGCCCGGCAAGGCGGACACTCCTTGAGCACCCTGACCGCTCAGAAAGTAGTACCCTCCTTGTGCTACGGCGTCGCTAATCGAGAAACCCGGTGCCGGCACCTCCGCCACCGGCCGTGTGCGCGCAAGCGACTCACCGGGAGCGCTGCCGGCGCCGACTCGCGGACAGCGCGGCTCGCCAAACGCATAGGAGTCGTTCGACTCCGGCACGTGGGCGCCGGTCGGGGTTTCATTGGAGTGGACCGGTTGGTTAGAAGCCGGCTGCACACCGGGATGGACGGGCGGAGCAATCGGAGCGGTGACCGACGGGTAAGCCCCCGCCAATCCGCCGTCACCTTTCACCTCAGCGGGTTGAGCGGGAACTGAGGCCGGCTCCAAACTTCCGCGACGGAACTCCGAGAAGATCTCGTTGGCCAACCGGGCGATGATCTCGGTGCCGGCGGATTCCCCTGCCGGCAACTTGAGCGTATCAAGCCTTGGGATAGACGTAGTCATGGTAGTGGCCCACTAAGACGTTGTCCAAACTCGCGATGGCATCGGTCGTCAGCACGGCCGCTGAGAAGTAGCGCGTCACCAGGTGCGACGCGATCGAGTTTTCGTCCGTCCCCATATACCGCACGGACAAGCCAGCCTCGACTTCGCCGGTGACGCCCGCCTTTTGGAGGCCCACGACCCCTTGCTCGGACTCGCCCAATCGCAGCAGGAGGATGCTGGTGCTGCCCAGACTACCGCCGTCACTCGACTTACCGTTGAGTAGCAGTTTATCCGTGGGCACCAGGGGCACGCCACGCCAGGTCACGAATGGCGACCCGAACAGGTTCACGGTGGGCGGGGGCACACCACGACGCGTACATTCACGGCCGAACGCCGAAATCGCCTTGGGATGCGCCAGGAAAAATGCGGGCTTCTTCCATACCAGTGACAGTAACTCGTCGAGATCGTCCGGAGTCGGAGGGCCGCTCCGTGTCGGGATGCGTTGCGACGCCGAAACTTCATTCAACAAGCCGAATTCGGGATTGTTGATGAGTTCCCATTCTTCCCATTCCTTGACGGCCTCAACCGTCAAGCGGACTTGTTCACGCAACTGGTCAATCTTGTTGCTGTAAAGGTCGGTCACCCGCGTGTGCGTCCGTAATACCGTCTGAATGGTGCTCAGATGGTATTCACGGGGGTCCTCCTCGTAATCCACAAAGGTCGTCGGCAACTTCGGTTCCCCTCCTGCCACCGTCAGCAGGTCAATCACACTCTCGCCCAACTCGTTGGCCTGGGCTGCCGCCGCCTGGCGTTTGCGCGGGGCATCGGCGATCGCGGCGCCGAGCGCCGGAACTTGTTTCGCCAATGCGTCCAGCTTGGCCTTGTCCAGAGTGAGCAACGTCACTGCGGTCAGCGCCTTAATCGCCGGAGCCAGCCGAGGATCCGCCGACAAAGCGCCCTCGCCGACGTAGTTCCCCTGTCCCAGTAGCCCCTGGCGGAGTTTGTCCCCGTGCGGTCCTGAAAACGACAACTCCAGCTTGCCCTGCGCCACGATATAAAGGTCCTTCGCCACCCCACCTTCCTTGGAGATGACGGTACCGATAGCGTGCGACTCGACTGCGAGTTGGCCCGCGATGGCCTTCAAATCGGCTTCTTCAAGACTGCTAAAGAGCGGAATGCCTCGCAGGCTCGTTGGATCGGCTTGCGCCTTGCCGCCATCGACTTGAATCCTGATGCGACCCGGCTGTGAGACCAGGACCTTGCGGCGGTTGACGCGATAGACGCCACCATCGACGTCGACCCATGGCAGAAGCCGATGCAACCAGCGCGGGGTGCGTGCGGTGTTTTGCGGGACGGTGACAGTCGCCGTGGCCAGATTGCGCGCCGCGGCAGCGCTTAGACTTAGTCCTTTTTCGTAGAGATTTGGGGTATTGCTCATAGTTGTCGTACAATTATTATCTGTGTTTGTGGGAGTAGTTAAGATTAGAATGTCGCACTGGGCTGCGGATCTGTCAATCGTCTCTCTAGAGAGCTTAAAATCACTGAATCGTCTGAGTGCCCGTCTGGTCACCAATGCCGCGGCTCAAAGCGAATACCCACTCGATTCCGCAGTTTTCCGGACGTGGCACGATGCACACTCCAGCCAACCCCTCTGCGTCCACCACTTCCAGGGCTTCATCCGTTCCGGAAAAGCTCATTGCGTCGGCAGGCGCCATCACCCATTCCTGGCGGTTTCGGTAATAAAAGCCCGTGGGAACGTGGCGCAATAATACCAATTGGTCCTCTCTTCCTCTGTTCTCCGTTTCGAAAGCTCGAATGACGGAGCCAGAGGGTCTTTCACCGAACCCTTGCCGTTCTTCCGCGCCAGCCGAGTATGCTCTCATTCCAGATTCCTTTTTGTTCACTTCTAAACTCAATTGCATAAACATGACGGCAGAATACAACGAATCTACATTATGTCAATAGAGTTTATCGCATTTATTATCACGCCAGTAATCGCCGGATCTGCTTATTTCTTTTCGATCAAGACCGACCAATGATCGCCTTCCCTCACCTGCTCGAGGATCTTGTGACCTTCTTCCGCTACGGAAAGTGGCACGTTTTGAATGGGAGCGCCATCGTCCAACAGCACCTTCAACCGCTGGCCTGAGGAAAGCCGCTCGAGATTCAATTTGGTCTTGATGAAGTTCATCGGGCAGCCGACGCCGCGGAAGTCCTTCAAAGCCACCGCTACGCGCTGGGGCGTCTCCGGGGCCTTGGGAGCGGGTCTGGGCGCTTCGCCAGGGAATCGCAGGGAATTATCCATGTTCCCATAGAGGACCTCCATGGTCTTGGCAAGGCTCAGAACTTCGTCAGACCTGGCCTCGATGCCAGCCAGGTCTCTCTTCTCCGCCAACGACACCAGCGGGAAATACTTGGCATCCACCAACCCGGTCTCGATAAAATGACGCAGGTATTGGCGGAACACCTCAGCATCAGAGCGAGGCTCGATCGCCCGGGTAATGAGCAGCATCCGAGCCGCGGACAACGTGATCTGGTAGAGAACTTCCGCGCGCTGGCCGGCGCCCAAGCCGGGAAACTCGTTCGACATTTCCTTGAGCCACTTCAGGTCGAACTCAATCAGATCGAACAACCCGGCCGAGCACTCGGCTACGCCGCGACCTGCCAGGGAAAAGACCTCCGTGGCAGTCCAGTCGTAGTAGTAGTTCTTGTCGGCGTTGAAATCCGGGATCTCGCGATGCTGTCCACACCAGACCCGGATGAACGATTTGCCTTCCCCTGCGAGGTAAGCGCCGAAATCCGCGAACCGAGGTTGCGCCGCCAAGTAGTGCCGCAGGAACTCGGTTACGAACACCGGCAGGTCCCGCGCGCTGACTTCACCGGCAGGCTCCGCAAGCCGGGCTGTGCCGTTGCCCAATCTGCCCCCGACGACAATCCCGTAGGCTGGATAGGGCGTTTGACCTTTGCGGGCGACCTTGCCAAAGAAACCTAGGTCCGCGGCCATGTGAGCGCCGCAAGTGTTAGGACACCCGGAGAGATTCATCCGCAGATCCGCCACTCGGTCCAGATCCAGGTTCGAGTCCTTCAGTTTCTGGACCACCACCGTCAGGGCGCCGCGAGGCAGGCAAATCCCGATTTTACACGTGGAAGCACCCGTGCATGCCACCGAAGAACCCAGGAAGCGGGGACCGGTAGCCAGATCCGTGATTGCGGCGATCAGGGCGTACGCGTTCCCCAGGAACGGCTCCGGGATATTGCGCAAGCAGAGGTTCTGGTCAATGGTCGCCCGCAATACATCCTCGCCGAAAGGCGCCAGAAAGTCGGCCAAGGCCAGCGCATGTTGATTCGTCAGATTCCCGAGGAAGATCGGAATCAGAATCGAAAAGAGGCCAGGCTGTTTTTGAGGGGTGACATAACGTCGGCGCCACAGATCGAAATCCGGGGAGGATGCCGGTGTCGCAACGATGTCTGGCGCCGACGGCGGCAGGGAGACCTTCGGAAGCGACAATGGAACCACCCCCTCCTGCCTCAGGACATCAACCTCCTGCTGGTAGATCGCGCGAAACCCGTCCTCACCCAGGCTGTTCCACAGAAATCGCAGTCGGGCGGCATGCCGATTCTTGCGGTTGCCGTTGGTGTTGAAGAGGCGTTTAACGGCCTCCGCGATGACATAGACCTCCGAGTCAGGAACAAAGTCGTACAACCGGTGGCCAACCTGGGGCTTGGTGCCCATCCCGCCGGCAACGTAGACTTCAAATCCTCTCGCGCCATTGTGGATCTTGGCCATGAACCCGAGGTCGTTAAAGGCCGAGCGGACGGTATCTTCGGGTGAATTCGAGAACGCGATCTTGTATTTTCGCGGCAGGAGCCACGAATCCGGTTCCGCGATGAGTCGGCTGGTGAGGGCGAAAGCGTAAGGCGACACATCGAACACCTCGTTGGGAGCCACTCCTGAGTCGGCCGACGCGGTGATGTTGCGCACCGTGTTGCCGCCTCCACCGCGGGTGGACAACCCCGCTGACAACAGTTGCCGTAGAATCGGAATGACCTTGTCGAGGTCCACGTCGTGGATCTGCAACTCCTGTCGGGTGGTGATGTGGAGCGTGTCGGCAGCGTATTGTCGCGAAAGCTCCGCCACGACTCGCAACTGGGCCGGAGTAACCGCGCCTCCCGGACATCGGATGCGCACCATGTAGGTGTTGTCTTTGCGCTGCTCATAGACCCCGAAAGGCACGCGATGCACCTTGAGCGCGGCGGCATCAAGCTGGCCACCTCGTAACTGCTGGATTTTATTCTCGAGCTCGTTGATTTCGTTTGGCAGTGAATGAGGGATGGCGTAGAACATAACTAATCTTCGATGACATTCAGCGGTTCAGAGGCGGCCTGCCCGTCGCGAATCCGGAAGGCTTTTACGTCGGGCGCGGGTCCCGCCAAGGAGACAATCACATAGGTGAGCGACGGATCGTTGGCCAGGCGAATGTCCTCCTGCGAAAGCCGGGCCGCGGTGGCCGGATGGCTGTGGTACACGCCACACAAACGAGCTCCATCCGCGCGCATCTGACGCACAGCAGCAAATTGTTCCGCTGGTTCGAAACTAAAATGCTCAGGTGAAGCATCCGCGTTCTTCATGCGGAAAGCCGTTATGACAACCTCGTCCTTTTGGGCCAAGTAACCGCACGCCTCCACCGGAGCATCCCGTCGGGCATGCTCGATCATCTGCTTGATGATGGAACCTCTGATTCTCATCGTCAATGGCCCTTGAGGTCACAGGCCTTGGGAGATTCCTCGTCGATCAAATGGGTGATGGTCGGATTTCCACCGCAGACGGGGCACTGGGGATTGCGTTTGAGCTTCACTTTTCGGAAGTTCATTTCCAAGGCGTCCAATGTCAGCAGCGCGTCAGTCAATAACTTGCCCGCGCCGGTGATGTGTTTCAGGGCTTCGGCCGCCTGGATCGTCCCCAACATGCCCGCGATGGCCCCCAGGACACCCGCTTGAGAACAGGTAGGCACCGCGCCTTTGGGCGGCGGCTTGCCAAAGACACACCGGTAGCAAGCCGATTGCCGCGGCACGACGGTCATTGTTTGACCGTTGAACCGGAGGATGCCGCCGTGCGAATACGGAATCCCGGCCAGCACGCAGGCATCGTTGATTAGGAACTTGGTGGAGAAGTTGTCGGTGCCATCAATCACGAAATCATAGGACCGGATGAGGCCATCGATGTTGTCGGCCATCACATACTTATGGTGGGCGTGGACGGAGATGTCCGGATTGATCGCGTGCATCTTCGCGGCCGCGGACTCAACTTTCAACTCGCCAACATCGGAGGTGTGATGGATGATCTGACGCTGGAGATTTGACAACTCCACTTTATCGGCGTCCACGATGCCCAGCGTGCCGATGCCGGCAGCCGCCAGGTAGAGCGCGGCGGGCGCCCCCAACCCGCCGGCTCCGATGATGAGGACCTTCGACCGGTAAAGCTGTTCCTGGCCCCGGATGCCGATTTCTTTGAGAATGATGTGCCGGCCGTATCGTTCCAATCGTTCTTCCGTGAAAAACTCCATAAGGTTCAGATCGCGGCGGCGATGTCCTCCAAGATGTCGTCAGGGTCCTCGATGCCCACCGAGAGCCGGAGCAGATTCTCCTCCACCTCCATAGCGGCCTTCTCCGCAGGCGAGTACTCGCAGAAGATAGTGGATGCCGGGTGCAGAATCAGTGTTTTGTTGTCGTGAATGTTTGTCGCCCGGCGGACAACCTTGCAGTTGTTCATCAGGGCGAAACATGCCTCTCGACTCTCCAGGGAAAAGCCGAGCAGACTCCCGTACCCGCTCAGGAATTGGGAGCGGGCGATGGCGTGATAGGGCGAGCTCTCTAGTCCGGGATACTGGACCTGTTTTATACCGGGCGATTGCTCTAGCGCCTGAGCTATCCGCAATGCATTGGCGCAGCTCTTTCGAAGGCGCAAATCAAGGGTCTCAAGACCGAGCGTGTGCAAATAGGCGTTTTGCGGTGAAAGGCAGGCGCCTAGATTGCGGTAGATCTCGCGGCGCAAAAAAAACAGCAACCCCAAGGGGCCGCATTTTTCCGCCCACGGGCGGACTTTGGGGTTTTTCTGCCAGTCGAAGACCCCGTTATCGATGACCACCCCGCCCACCGAGGTCGCGCCGCCCGAAATACTCTTGGTGCTCGATAGCACCTCCACGGCGACGCCAAACTCCTTGGTCTTGAACAAGAACGGAGTCGTCACGGTGCCATCGACGATTACAGGCACACCGCGCGCCTGGGCAATCCTGGTTACCAGTCGCATGTCAGCCACCTGAAGTTGCGGATTGGTGATGCTTTCCACGAACACCGCCCGCGTCTTTTCGTTTATTACTGCTTCCAGATTGCCGGGATTTGTCATGTCTACATAAGACACCTGCAACCCCCACGGCTTGAGGGTCTGCTCCAAGAGCGAGTAGGTATTGCCGAACAAGAATCTCGAGGTCACCACGTTCGTCCCGGCTTCGGCAATCGCCAGGATCACGTTCGCGATGGCCGCCATGCCGGAGGAGACGGCCAATACTCCAGCCGCATCGGCCAAGATGCGTACGCGGTCTTCGAATTCCTCCACCGTCGGATTTGAAATGCGGGAATACGAGTGGGCCGGGCGTCGGCCCTCGAATGCCTGCTGCATCTCCAACGCCGTTTGAAACTCGAAGGCCACGCTGTCATAGACCGCCGGACGCAGGGTGCCGTGGGGGTCTTTCTTGCGCATCGAGCCGTGGATGGCCTTAGTGGAAAAACCTCTCACCGATCGGAACCTCCGCCGAGAAAATAGAGGAAATCAATTTCATCGTTCTCACGGATGTGGGTCGTCGGATAAGCCGACTTGTCTAAAAACCGTCCGTTGAGCTGCACACTCACCATGTCCGGTTGTTCGACATGATCCAGCACCAACAGGTCCGCTACCGAGATCAATGGCCGGTCAATGGTACGCCCATCGCCATTCACTCTGATATTCATCATTTGAGTCAGTGCAAACTGCGGGCGCGTCCCCCCCCCCATCGGCGGCCGGAGGAACTTTCTGGCGCCAGGAGTTGGCTTCGGGGAACGCGCCCTTAAAGCATGTTATGGCCTATTTGGGAGCCGTAGTTTTTCGGTCTTTTCGATCTGCACCACCTTGGAGTCGTGTACGGTGATGACCACTTCGCCAAAGCTCAGCGACGCCACCTGTTGTTGCACCACCCTAAGCCACTCGTCGCCCTGAGCATGGGCCGCCTCGGACCTGTTTTCCGACTTATTCGCACTCATAAAATCATCCGGGTTTCTATCAATTAAGTCCGATGATAACGATAATCTACAGTGTGTCAATAGAGTTATTGCACTTTTATCAGTTTATTTTGACGTGGTTGGCCACTAGGCTGGAGGGAGCGGTAGTGTTCGACGAGGAGCTGGGGTGTTTCCTGAACCACAAATGATTGATTTCCAATCTGTTTCAAACATAACGAAGGCGAACCCGATGAAACCGCGCTCCTTGATGCATGGTGAGTGAGTCACGCCAACCTCGGGCAACTCCTCGGCAGAGAAGCCACAGCGACGGGCGGATTAGGAGCAAGGCAGCGCTCATTCCCTTTGACCCCAGGCGCAAATCTAAGGCATCCTGTGGTCAAGTTGCACCGACTGAGCTGACCGCTTTCATGCCAAACCCCAGAAACCAGTGCACGGCGTTTGAGGGAGAACAGAAGTTCTTGCTCGCGGCTCGATTGGTGGAGAGCGCGTTCAGACATGAGCCACTGCTGAAGGGCTTGATGGCGACAGGAGCCGGCTATTTGTCCAAGGCGACGAGCCATCGTTGCCGGCGATCCGAAATCACCGAGCAAGCGATTTTCGTTTATTGTGTCAAAGGGAAGGGTTGGTGCGAAGTAGCGGGCCGACTCCATAGCGTGGGGGACGGCGATTTGCTGGTTTTGCCACCGCGGGTGGCGCACGACTATGGCGCCCGTAGCGCCAATCCCTGGACGATCCACTGGGCCCTCGCCCGGGGTGAAAACCTCAAGGCATACCTGGAAACATTGGGCGCGTCGGCAAACGCGCCTGTGGTGAGAGTCGGGGAAGATCTCCGACTGGCACTCCTGTTCAACGAGGTATTCAAAGCCTTGGAGCGAGGGCCTGAGTTTTCGAACTTGCTGCTCGCCTCCACTACTCTCGCCCTGTTGCTGGCGGTGAGCATACGGCTGCACCGGGACTGCCACCGATCCGCGTCGGGCACGGTCGAAAAAGTGGCCCAAGCGATTGTTCACATGAGCGAGCATTTGGATGAACCGCCGCGGATGAGCGCCTTGGCAGCCCTGGCCAACCTGTCCCAGGCGCATTTCTCGGTCCTGTTCAAAGAGCAGACCGGCTGCTCGCCTCGAGACTACCTTCACCTGTTGCGCATTCACCGCGCCTGCCAACTCCTCCAGAATCCGGCTCTGTCCGTTAAGGAGGTCGCCACCCGGCTGGGCTACCAGGACCAATTTCATTTCTCCCGCCAGTTCAAGGCTTTCCAGGGAATGTCCCCAAGCGAATACCGTGGGTAGCCTTCGCGGTCCCATAATCTTACGCTAAACCACGAGGCCAGAGTGGTAATCGGCAAGAACCGAGCGCTGCCTCCGCGAGTGCCGCCGAAGGTTTCTTCATGCCAATCCGGGTTTTGTCCATTCCCCTGCGGGACTCGCTTGGAATAGGCTCATCCTTGAAATATGTCGCAGGCCCATAAACCTATGAAGACTTTTGATCGTCTGGCCATCGCTGATCCCAAGGAACTACGCTTCGGGGTGGCGCCCAAGCCACTCACCACCCGACGCGGGTTGAAGATCGGCGGGGGGACCGTTTATCCGGAACTGAACTTCACACTGCCTCCCATGCTCGTCGAGGAACGGACGATGCCCGAAGTCCGGAATCAGTATCGCCAGATCATCACCGGCGCGCTGCAACGGGCTGCCGAACTGGAGGCTCCCGGACTGGTGGTAGAGTTCGAAACCCTGCCCCCCATGACCGAGAATCCCGCCTGGGGGATCGAACTCACCCGAATTCTCCTGGACGGCATGGCTGAGGCCTATGACAAGCATGGACTCAGGAGCGTCCTGCGCATCACTCCCAACGACACCCGGGAAATGGAACGTCCTCCCCGCATGCGCAGCGGCCGTCTTTACGAAGCCATGCTCCAGACCTTTGATGGCTGTGCCGCGGCCGGCGCGGAACTCTTGAGCATTGAATCGGTCGGCGGCAAGGAGGTGCATGACGAAGCCTTAATGATGGCCGATCTGCGCGGGGTCATCTTCGGCCTCTGCGTGCTCGGAACTCGAGACATGCGCTTTCTGTGGACGGAGCTCGACAAGATCGCGCGCAAGCACTCCGCGCATTGTGCGGGTGACACCGCCTGCGGCTTCGGCAACACCGCGATGGTACTGGCGGAGCAGCGGATGATTCCGCGAGTGTTCGCGGCGGTTGTTCGGGCCATTTCGGCGGTGCGCACATTGGTCGGTTACGAGTGTGGCGCCGTCGGGCCGGGCAAGGATTGCGGCTACGAGAACCCCATTCTGAAAGCCATCACGGGTTTTCCCATGGCCATGGAGGGCAAGACCTCCGCCTGCGCCCACTTCAGCCCGCTCGGTAACATCGCCGCCGCAACCTGCGACACCTGGAGCAACGAATCGGTGCAGAACATCAAACTGCTGGGAGGCATGGCGCCGACCTGCTACGTGGAGCAACTCATTTACGATTGCCGGCTGATGAACGCGGCGTTGGCGGATGGTCGCGACGCGGCGCTGCTCTACCGAAAATGGATGATAGCCTCTGACGCCTCCAAAGACCCCCAGGCATTCATACTGACGCCCGACAGCGCTATCGCCATCGCCCAAGCGATCGTCCATGCGCCCGACGATTACGGCGCCGGCAGAGCTGCCGCCCTCACAGCCATCCACCTCCTGCGACAAGCACACCGGGACGGCGCCCTGAAGATCCACCCGCGCGAATTGCCTTATCTCGACCGCATGTTGAAGGCCGTCGAAACCTTGCCCGCTGCCGAGACCGAGTTCATAGCGGAAATGATGGGCCAAGTGGACACGACGAAGTTCGTGGCAGCCGACTACGGCATCGGCTAGGTACGGCAGGATGGCGTAGCCTCCCAACTGGGGCTTCGGACTGCGCGTCGGGTCTTCGGCCAAATTGTTGAGGGCACGCGCGCTCTTGCTTCACACCTCCCGGTTGCCAGTGAACTGGGGAGGATGGAGGTTTTCATGCATGGTCCGAGTTTACCTCCTTGCCGAAAACCAATGGCTCGGTCGGCGGTTTTCCGAGGTCCGTCCTTTCGTGTGCCATTTCGCTGAACTGGCTTCTCAATCGATCGAGTCAAAGATCTTGCCGCTAACCCTGTCTCGCGAGAGGTGTCTGCAATAACTGGGGGAAGCCTTGTTGTTGAAAAAGTGGCTTGAGCGATTGTTCACATGAGCGAGCATTTGGATGAACCGCCGCGGATGAGCGCCTTGGCGGCCAACCAACCCGTCCCAGGGGCATTTCTCGGTCCTGTTCGAAAAGCAGACCGGCTGCTCGCCTCGAGACTACCTTCACCTGTTGCGCATTCACCGCGCCTGCCAACTCCCTCGGGATCCTGCTCTGTTCGTTAAGGAGGTCGCCAGTCGGCTGGGCTGCCAGGACCAATTCCATCTCTCCCGCCAGTTCAAGGCTTTCCAGGGAATGTCCCCCACTATGCCGCTCAGCAAAACTGATCCACCTTTGCTGTGATAAACTGATCCACCTTTTTCCCTCGAAAACACGTTTGAGATGGCGCTGAACGTCAAGCGACAGTTTATGCGCATAAACTCCACCAGGATTCGTCCTAAGTCATTGCTGGTCAGTTTACTAAGCCCTGTTTTGGCGTTTTTTGGCCGCGCGAACCGAACCGGAGTGTTGAGCTCGCCGCTTACATAGGCTGATCCACCCCCTGAGCAAACCAGGACTCCTTGGAAAGAAGAACTGGCCTCCTTAAGAGGTGGATCACTTTAGCCGAGCAGGAGTGGATCAGTTTTGCTGAGCGCCATAGCCCCCAAGCGAATACCGCAAATAGCCTCCGTGCAACACTGGAAAACGGGTATTTCAAGCCTTCGGCCAACGTCGAATAATCGGCGCGGTCCACTGCCGGAACGGTGCCCGCGCAAACGCCGGCCGAAGGCAAGCGCCGGAATATACGATCGCTCCCGCCGCCAGAGGACAACCACGCCGAAAGAGGAGCTGTAAATCGATATATTTTCTCATCAATTACTAACACAACATCTATATTGCATTTATTACGAATGAGTTACGTATTATCTCTATTATGTCTATTGACACACAAATGATGAACGCATAACGTCCCACTAATCTGTAGGTTCCTTTATGAATGAATCACAATTCCGAGAGCAGGCAGAGCCTGCCTGGCAGGCGGTTGTCCGCAGTCAGATGCGGACGATTCTGACGCGTTACCAGGAATTCATTTCGTATGCGGCGAACCTTTAACCGGCAGCAGACCTCACTTTTCAACCCACCAGACTACTGGAGGCAACATCAAAACCACGACCCAACATGGAATCTGACCGGGCCACCGGAGGAGTTCCGTTGAAACGACCTGATACAACCACCAAATGAAATCCATTCTGTTTCTACAAGTCCCACGTTCCAAACTGGGGCGAAACTTGAGTTTAGCCGCCCTGGCGGCGGCGCTGTGCACCTTTGGCACGTCCGCTCATCTCAATGGGCAGGAGACCAACGCCCCCGCCAAGGCGGAGGTGAAAACCGAGACCAAGGATGAAAAGGGACCGCCGCTTCCGTTGCATCAAATCGAGGGCAATGGCGGCATTTTCTCGACCCTATCCGCGTACCTGGTAAATCCTCCGCGCAATGGAGAAACGCTGGGCAGGCCCAGCGTCGGGTTCTCCTTCGTCGACATTGGTCACGGCCGGAACCTGGAGGCGTTCACGCTCACCGAAACCCCATGGAAGCGACTGGAACTGGGTTACGGCTATGAACGGCTAGACCTCGGGGACCTTCCACAGGCGGTGAAAGAAGCCACCAAGGTCCAAATTCGCGATGATGAGGTGCATCTCCATAATTTCAATGCCCGGTTGCAGGTCTTTAAAGAAGGAGAGTTCGACCAAAAATGGGTGCCCGCCCTGACCTTCGGCACCCATTACAAGTACAACGAAACGGTCAATCGCATCAACGACGACCTTGGTGGCGCCCTGCGCGGCATCGGGATCAAGGACAACCAGGGTGTGGACTTCACCCTCTACGCATCCAAGATGCTCACCTTTCTGCCCCGGCCAGTGCTGCTGGAGTTGGGCGGTCGCGCCACCAAGGGAGCCCACCTGGGGCTCTTGGGCTTCACCGAGGATTACACGTTCGTCTTCGAGGGGAACGTTGTGGTGTTCGTTACCGACTCTGTCGCTCTGGCGGCCGAATACCGCCAAAAACCCGATGAGTACAAGCCGATCGGCAACCTTATCAAGCCCGAGGACGACTGGTGGACGATTGATGCCGCATACGTGGTGAACAATCACTTCACCGTAGCGGCGGGTTACGGCCATTTTGGTGACGTGTTGAACCACGCAGCCAACGGCGCGTGGGGCCTCACAGTCAAGTACGAGTTCTGAGATAACCAACCTCCTTCAAGACAATCAAGGCCAGTCCAGGCGGGCATTGAACAGATCGGCGCACACAAGCACGACGGCAACGACGTCCTCGGCGCGCCACTGCCCGATCTCGCCTGCCTGGCCAAACCCACAATAAACTCTCCGTATCCAAGTCACACTAAACAACAATTCACACTATGAGTAATTCCACCAAAGGCCTCAGCACGCTGGCTCTCCATGCCGGCCAGGCCCCGGACCCCACCACTGGCGCGCGGGCCGTGCCGATCTACCAGACGACATCGTTTGTCTTCAAGGACTCCGATCATGCCGCCAACCTCTTTGCGCTGAAGGAGTTTGGGAATATTTACACGCGGATCATGAATCCCACGACCGACGTGTTCGAGCAACGGATCGCCGCCATCGAGGGCGGCACAGGAGCGTTGGGGGTGGCTTCCGGACAAGCGGCAACAACCCTCGCCTTGCTGGCTATCACCCGCGTCGGCGACGAGATAGTGTCGGCCAATAACCTCTACGGGGGGACGTACCAGCTCTTTCATTATACTCTGCCCAAGCTCGGCCGAACGGTTCGGTTCGTGGACTCACGCAACCCGGCGGCCTTCCGCCAGGCCATCACGCCAAAGACCCGAGCGATCTACGCCGAGACTATCGGCAATCCAAAGCTCGACGTGCCCGATTTCGAGGCACTCGCCGCCATCGCCCATGAGGCGGGGGTGCCGCTGGTGGTCGACAACACCGTCGGCGTAGGCTTGGTCCGGCCCTTTGATTTCGGCGTGGACATCATCGTCAGTTCCGCCACCAAATACATCGGCGGCCATGGCACCTCCATTGGCGGCGTCATCGTCGACTCTGGCAAATTCCAGTGGAATAACGGGAAATTCCCCGAATTCCTCGAGCCAGACCCGAGCTACCACGGTTTGAAATTCTGGGATGTCTTCGGCAATTTCCCCGGCTTGGGCAATGTCGCCTTCATCATCAAGGTGCGAGTCCAGCTTCTGCGCGACATTGGCCCCGCCCTCAGCCCGTTCAACTCGTTCCTGTTTCTTCAAGGACTGGAGACCTTGCCGTTGCGCCAGCGCCAACACTCCGCCAATGCCCTGGAGGTTGCGCGCTTCCTGCAGACCCATCCATTGGTCAACTGGGTGACTTACCCAGGCCTGCCCGAAGACCCGAGTTACGCCAACGCCGCCAAATACCTCAAACGGGGTTTCGGCGGCATCGTCGGCTTCGGCATTAAAGGCGGCCTCGAAGCGGGGCGGAAGTTTATCAATTCCGTTAAACTCTTCTCTCACCTGGCCAACATCGGCGACGCCAAGAGCCTTGTGATTCACCCCGCCTCCACAACCCATCAGCAACTATCCCCAGAGGAACAAGCCACCACGGGTGTGACCCAGGATTATGTCCGTCTTTCCATCGGTCTCGAAGATGCTGAGGATCTCAAACAAGACATCGACCAATCGCTTAGGGCGACCGCCGGGTAAGCCTCCGCCCAAACAAAAAGGAAACTCAAGAGACCTGTCCACGGCAGAGGGCGACGAGCTTGGCTGGGGGTGTTCTCGGGGCTTTCCCGGGAGCACCCCCTCGGGTTTTCTCATTCCAATCCAGAATTTGTTCATTTTCGAATTCATGATCACGAGTTCAAGCTGGCCATGACTCCTTCAACCCTCTAGCCTCACGCGAGAAAGACCCGTTCTGGCTATGGAGACGAACGACCAAGACAATCTGCAGGCCCGTCTGCCGATGGCGGACAAGTTGCAATGGCGTGATCGTGAGCTTCAACTCCTGTTGCAGGCGACTCAACAGATTAACACCCGCCTGGAGGTCCCAACCATCTTGCGCCAGTTGGTCACGGCGGCTCTGGAACTGACTGGCGCGACTGGCGGCGCGGCGGGGTTGATGGTGGATGGCAAGATGGTCTTCACGGAATATCACCAACCAGGCCGGATCTTCCCCATTGATTATCGTTTCGATCCGGGCTGGGGCGTGCCTGGCTGGGTCATCCAAACCCGCGCACCCTATCTCTCCGACGATGCGGAGCACGACTCCCACGTCATCCCGAAGATCCAGCAGGCGCTCGGCTTCCGCACCCTCGTCAATGTGCCGATCCTCAGTCCCGAGGGGCAACTTCTTGGCTGCTTCGAGCTTCACAACAAGACCAAGAGCCAGCCCTTCAACACGCAAGATGTGAGTCTCTTGCAGGGTCTGTCGACGAGCGCGGCGGTCGCGCTGGAGAATGCCCGCTTGCTGATTGAACATGAGCGGGCGGAGAAGATGTTACAGGAGCATGTCGACGAACTGGCCGTCCTCAACGCCCTGGGCCAGACCGTCAATGCCACATTGGCGCTGGACCAGACCATAACGGCCGCGTTGCAGGGGATGTTGAATGCCGTCCAACCCGATCTGGCCTTTTTGTTTCTGCGCGAGGACGTCCGGCTGATCTTGCGGAAGGTGTTGCCGCCCTCGGCCAAGCAGCGTCTTGGCATGATACCCGAACATCGGGTGGGCGAGTGCCTGTGCGGTCTGGCGGTCCGCCAGGCCAAGCCACTTTATGCGCGCGACATCTTCAGCGACTGCCGCTGCACTTGGGAGGAATGCAAAAAGGCAGGGTTGAAGTCCTTCGCCGCGTTGCCCTTGCGTAGCGGTGATGAAATCATCGGCGTGATCGGCCTGGCGTCCGAGGCGGAAAGGGATTTTCAGCGCCAGGCCGGCTTCCTCGAAATTCTGGCAAATCAGGTGTCGACCGCGCTGGCCAACGCCCGCCTCTTTGAAACCGCCCAACGGGAACTGGCTGAGCGCAAGCGAGGGGAGGATGCATTGCGGGAAAGTGAGGCGCGCCTGCGAGCCGTCATCGAGGGCGCCCCCTTCGGGGCTCATTCTTACGAACTCCAGCCCGACGGACGGTTGCTGCTCACGGGAGCCAATCCATCAGCGGGCCGGATTCTAGGAATTGACCATGAGAAACTCCTGGGCCGGACGATCGAGGATGCGTTTCCGGGGCTGGCCGGAACCGAAATTCCGGATGCATACCGACGCCTCGCGGCCATCGACGGCAGCCTCGAAAAGGACCATGTCATTTACGAGCACGGCCAGATCAAGGGGGCCTTCGCCGTGCATGGTTTTCACACCGGACCCAACCGGATGAGCGCTTTCTTCAGCGACATCACCGAGCGCAGACGGGCGGAGGAGGAGGTTCGACGTTTGAATCGGGAACTTCGGGCAGTGAGCGCCTGCAATCAAGCCCTTGTGCGCGCAACAAACGAACAAACCTTGCTCACGGAGGTCTGCCAGATTATCTGCGACGTCGCTGGCTACCGCTTCGCCTGGGTCGGTCTTGCCGAGCACGATGAAGCCAAAACTGTGCGGGTGGCCGGCTGGGGTGGGAAAGAAGACGGTTACCTGGCTAACGCCAGGATAACGTGGGCTGACACCGAATCCGGGCGCGGGCCCACGGGAAGCAGCATCCGCACCGGGAAGACTTATTATACGCAAGACTTCCAGACCTCGCCAGAAATTGCCTTGTGGCGTGACGCGGCGCTTGAACGGGGCTATCGCTCCAGCATCGCATTGCCATTGTTCAGGGACGACGGCGCCGCGTTCGGCACATTGAGTGTGTACTCGACCCAACCCAACGCATTTACACCGGAAGAAATCCGGCTCTTGGAGGAGTTGGCGGGCGACCTGGCATTTGGCATCACCGGTCTGCGCGCTCGCGCCGCACACAGGCAAGCCGAGAATGAAAAGGAAAAACTGCGGACGCAGTTGCTCCAAGCCGAGAAAATGGAAGCCGTGGGCCGGCTGGCGGGAGGCGTGGCGCACGACTTCAATAATATGCTTCAGGCCATCTCGGGCAACGCGACTCTCGCTCTGGATGACCTTCCGCCAGACAGTTCACTGCGCGAGAATCTGGAGGAGATTCAGAAATCCGCCGAGCGGTCCACTGACCTGACCCGGCAATTACTGGCCTTTGCCCGTAAGCAGACCATTCAGCCTAAAATACTCGACTTGAACGACACGGTGGCGGGGATGTTGAAGATGCTGCGGCGGCTGATGCGTGAAGACATCGATTTGGCCTGGATGCCCGGTGCGGACCTCTGGCCGGTCAAATTGGACCCCAGCCAGATCGACCAAATCCTGGCCAACCTGTGCGTTAACGCCCGCGATGCCATTGCCGACACCGGCAAAGTCACCATCGAGACCGCTAACGTGCCGCTGGACGATACCTATGCCCTAACCCACCCGGAATGTGTGCCAGGCGACTACGTGATGTTGGCGGTGAGCGACACCGGCCGGGGCATGAATGACGGAACGCGCGCCCATCTCTTCGAACCGTTCTTCACCACCAAAGAAGTCGGCAAAGGAACGGGGTTGGGTTTGGCTACCGTCTTTGGGATCGTAAAGCAGAACCAAGGGTTGATCAACGTCTATACGGAACCGGGCCAAGGGACGACCTTCAAAATCTATCTGCCGCGAGCGGAGGGCGATACGACGGTGACGGAGCAGAAAACCGTTCCCCGATCGCTCCGCGGCGATGAAACCGTGCTGCTGGTCGAGGACGAAGAACAGATTCTAAACCTCGGACGGCGCATCCTGACGCAGCAAGGTTACACGGTGTTGGTTGCGTCGAGGCCGGAGGCAGCGCTCGCCGAGGCGGCGCGGCATCCTGGGACGATTCACTTGCTGATCACCGACGTCGTGATGCCGGGGATGAACGGCAGGGAACTGCTGCAACGATTGAGGGCAAGAAATCCAGAACTGAAGTGTCTCTTCGTTTCCGGCTACACCGCCAACGTGATCGCCCATCACGGCGTGCTGGATGATGATGTGCAGTTCCTCCAAAAGCCTTTCACCATCCACAGTCTGGCCGCGCGGGTCCGAGAGATTTTGGAACAGCCCACAAAACCATAGCGGCTAACGGCCGCCTGAACCAGTCCAACAGGCGAAACACTTTACATCGCTCGTTGCACAGCCAACCACGGTGCGTTTCATTGACACGACTATCCTGGGAGTGCCGTCGCGATGCGGCTTCAAGTGCTTTGCACAATCAAATCTGAAAGGGAATCGGATTCGACCCCGATGTCAGCAAACAGCCACGACGACAAATACCGTTCGGAACAAGAAGGTATGATGGCAACGATCAGCTTATCCTTATTTTCCGGCCGCTTGGCGACTTGAAGCGCTGCCCAGACTGCCGCGCCGCTCGATATGCCGACAGGAATGCCTTCCAGTTGATTGATCTCTTTGGAGATGGGGCCCGAGTCTTCCTCGCTCACCGTGATGACCTCGTCGACTACGGCTCGGTTCAAGTTGTCGGGAATAAACCCAGCACCTAAACCCTGAAGCTTGTGTGGGCCGGGCTTGCCGCCGGAAATCACAGGAGATTTGGCGGGTTCAACGGCGACGGTTTTAAACCCGGCTTTGCGGGGTCTGATCAGTTCTCCCACGCCAGTAATCGTTCCGCCGGTACCAACGCCCGCAACCACGAAGTCGACCTTGCCATCCGTGTCGCGCCAGATTTCTTCGGCGGTCGTGCGCCGGTGGATCTCCGGGTTGGAGGGGTTGGAGAACTGCTGGAGGATGACGCTGTTAGGGATCTGTTGGTTGAGTTCCTCCGCTTTGGCGATGGCGCCTTTCATGCCCTTGGCCCCTTCAGTCAGCACCAACTTGGCTCCGAGTATCTTGAGAAGCTTCCGGCGCTCCAAGGTCATCGTCTCCGGCATGGTCAGTATGAGCTTCAACCCGCGCGCCGCAGCCACAAATGCTAAGGCAATACCGGTGTTGCCGCTGGTCGGCTCGATCAGCACCGTGTCCTCTTTAATTCGGCCTGATTTGAGCGCGTCATCGATCATCGCGACGCCGATGCGGTCTTTGACGCTCGAAAGTGGGTTGAAAAACTCGAGCTTGAGCAAGATCTCCGCGACCGCGCCGTGTTTTTTGGCGACTCGGTTAAGACGCACGAGAGGGGTGTTGCCGATGGTTTCGGTAATATCGTTATAGATTCGAGACATATTAGGATTTGATTAAACAGATGAGCTGTAGAACCGCTTTAGTGCTGATTCTCCTTGGATGGAACATGCCGGGTTCGACAATTCGCTGCTGAATATGGTCCAAGAGCTGTCTCCATTGAAGTGGCTCTTGTTTACAAAGTTCAGCTTGGCCAAATTCATTTGATGTCGCAGCAAATTAATTCTGAAAGCCAGAATACTAATAATCTACACTGTGTCAATAGAATATATAGCAACACACCTCTCCTGGCCTCATAGGAGTGACTAGAAGCACAAGGGTGAATAATCATTGCCAGCTAGTCGCACTCTCGCTGTCGACGTTGGGCGTAGGCCTCAGTCCGCCAACCCTTCTTTTGCTCCAACCTCCTTGCGGTAGAAGCCAGTAGCTTATTCTTGATATTCTCTGTGTACATTCTACAATCGGACTATGAAATTATCGCTCCGCGGAGAATATGCTTTGCGCGCTTTGCTGGTTCTCGGGCTTAATTATGACCAACCGGTCGTTCGCATTTACGCTATCGCGGAGCAGCAAAACATCCCAAAGAGATTCCTGGAGCAGATTCTTAATGACTTGAAATCGGCCGGCTTCGTTCGCAGCCGACGAGGTGTCGCGGGGGGGTATCAATTAGCTCGCCGTCCGCAGGACATCTCCGTGGCGGCGGTGGTGCGGCACATCGAAGGCGCCCTGGCTCCGGTGCGGTGTGTCAGCGAGCGGTTTTATGAAAAGTGCTCGTGTCCCGACGAAACGCGCTGCGCTATCCGCAGTGTCATGAAGGAGATCCGCGATGCCATCGTGGTCATCGCTGAGCGTACTACGATCGCTGACCTCTGCGATCGATGGCGTAATCTGCAAGTCCATCCAATGGACGCGCTCGATTTCGACATTTAAGCGTCCGGCACCGATTCCTAAGTCGGCAGTATGGATCGATATTGCCTCAATGCCGAAAACCAATGGCTCGGTCAGCGCTTTTCCGGGGTCTGTCCTTTCGTGTCACATTTCGCTGAACTGGCTTCTCAATCAACCGGATCGAAGATGTTGCCGCTAATCCTGGCTCGGAAGAGACGTCCGCAGTAACCGGAGGATCGCTGTGGATCGCGCGAAGCTGTACTTCGGCGGCGAGCCAAAACTCCAAATCCCGTCCTGACGGACGGCCTGCTTGCTCCCAAAGGCCATGTGCGCGGCTGGCAATCTCGTTTGTTGATGTTCGTTCGATGCTCATATTCTTCTCTTTTCCAGTCACTCTTTGCTCAAATCGTAGTGAATATACCACATATTACAAGTATGTCAATCGTGTTATCGTAGTTTACAGTCTTTTAACCGCGTTCCCCGTCCGAGGAGCGCGATTGAACTCTGGCCTAGGCCTTGCCACCGAATGAAACGAAATCGTCGAGATCCAGAACATCGAAACCGGACAGGATGTCGGTTCTGTGAGGGGCCAGTTTCGTAAGGGCCTTCAGGCTCCATTCCTTGGCCTGAAGAGAGTCGGCGGCCCGGGCATCGTTGTAGGCCGACCACTGGGCAATCTCCCAGGGGGTGGGCTTGTAGCCAGCGTTCTCTTGAATCCACTCCAGGATTTCCCCATCGCCCTTGCCGGCCTTGACTTCGGCGAACAGAGCGTCAGGCTCGATCTTGACGAAGTCGAAGAACCTTTTGTCGAGATGACCTGGATAGTCATATTCACCATTCTTGCCTTCTGCCTTGGCGCGGGCCTTGTCGAGAATGCGCGGCAGGATGACATAGCCGCCCAACCGGAGGCGGGGGCTGCGCGGTGGATGTTGTGTCAAGTCATTGATGTTCGGTGTGCTCATAATGTTGGCTTTGCTTTCTGTGTTTAGGTCCACCACGGTTTGTGGTGCTTGATTATCTCTGGCCTTGTTGGCGCAAAGGTCAAATGGATATGGTCATGTTCTTGTCAGACGGGCAAGCGGCTGCGCCACGGAGCCGTCTCCATCCTCAATGGCGGGCAGTTCCTCTTCAACGGCAACCGGCGGATTGACCGATTCCAAGCTGACCGTTTCCGCGGCAACGGTTGGTGACTGCGGCCCGGCGCCCTCCCCCAGAAACCCGTCGGCCTGGCGGCTCCAGAGACGATAGTACGCCCCACGCCGCGCAATCAATTCGGACGGGCGCCCATCCTCGATGATGCGCTCGTCGTCGAAGACCAGGATGCGGTCGAGGTGGGCGATGGTCGAAAGGCGGTGGGCAACCACAATCACCGTTTTGCCTTTCATCACCTGGTTGAGACTGTCTTGAATGGTCTTTTCGGTGATGGAATCGAGGCTCGAGGTGGCCTCATCCAGGATCAAGACAGGGGCGTCTTTGAGTATCACTCGCGCGATGGCAATACGCTGGCGCTGGCCGCCAGACAACTTGACACCACGTTCCCCCACCATGGATTCGTATTTCTCCGGGATTTGGTCAATGAACTCGTGCACGTGAGCCCGACGGGCGGCCTCGACGACCTCGTAGTCCGTTGCCTCCAGCCGACCGTAGCGGATATTCTCCATCAGGGAGCGGTGGAATAGGCTTGGATCCTGCGGAATAAGACTAAGCTGAGAGTGAAGCGACTCCTGCGTAAAGGAGCGTATGTCGACGCCGTCGATCAGAATCCGCCCCTCCTGCGGGTCATGCAGCCGCAGGATGAGGCTCACGAAGGTGGACTTGCCGGAACCGGACAGGCCCACCAATCCCACCCGCTGCCCGGCGGGAATCGTCACGTTCAAGGAATCGAAGATCTTCCGCGCGGAGGCGTAGGCGAATCCCACGTTGTGAAACTCGATGGCGCCACGCGTGATCTTGATTGCTTGGGCATCCGGCGTGTCCACCAGTTCGTGAGGTAGGATAAGAGTACGGACCCCGTTGGCGATATTGCCTATGAACTCGAAGAACTCGAGAAAGCGGCGACTTAAATTCCGGGCCTCGGTGATGAGCAGCAAGGACATGCTCGTGGCCATAACAAACTCGGCCACGCCTATCTTCCCCTGCCCCCATAGCCTGAGCGAGTACCACACCACGCCGACCTTCAGAACCGCCGCGGCCAGGAACTGGAAACGTCGAATGCGCTCCGAATAGGTCAAGGAAGCCCGAATGGAGCGCATTTCCTGCTCCAGATACCTGTCCAGAAACAAACGCTCGAAACCGAGCCGCGCAAACAGTTTCACACTCGTCAGATTGCTGACCGAATCCACTACCTTGCCGGTGGTTTCGCTTCGGGCGGCCGCGGCTTTCACGGAAAGAGGACGGCTCTTCAACGCCAACCAGAATGAGATCCCGACAAAGGCGGCCGCCCAGACGCCGACCAGGGCGCCCAGACGGACATTGGTATGCAAGAGCACGACGACGGCGACACTAAAGGTGATGACCACGGGCCAAAAATCGAAAATAAGGGACCAGAGGGTCATGTTCACGCCCTGCGACATCTCGCTGATGCGGTGCGCCAAAGCGCCCGCGAAATTATCGCTGAAATAGCGATGCGAGTGGTGTTCCAAATAGGCATACACCTCGCGCGTGACTTCCTGGCGTTGGCGTGGGCCGATGCGAAGCTGGAGATTTCTCGACGCGCTACCGAAGAGCACCTCCCCCAGGCCGAGGCCCAGGAACAGCAGCAACGGCGCGGTCAAGGCGTCCACCAAAGCGAGAGATTGGGCCCGGGCGTGTGTTACCGCCTTAATAATCCGGCTCAATGCGAGCGGGATCGTGATGCCACAGGACGAATTCGCCGCCTCCAGGAGGACAATCGCCAGGAACCACCAGCGTCGTCGTGCCACAAAGTGCAGGACGAAGCGGAAGGGCTCCGCAGGCAAAGCCGGCGTGCCGGGCGCGCGTTGAAACGATCCGTTATTGGGTGGATGTTTCATTTCAACGCATCATCGAATTCAAGCACATCAGTCACCTCTCCGGGTGGCTGGACGATGGTCACCTGATCCGACGATTCAGGAACTGCCTGGTCATAACGGTTGATGGAGATGGGTTTCATTCCCGCCGAGTGACTACCGACAATGTCGTTCCCCCAGGAATCGCCCAAGAAAATACAGTGGCGGTCATTCTTGATAACGGTTGAACCACGCCCGATCGGCGAACGGCAGCTTGAGTTTGCTCGGTTCGATCTTCGCCGCGACTCCAACCGGGAGCAGAATTCTCACGCGCTTCGATTCCGGCAACCCGATGATCTTGCCGATCTTCTCGGCGCGTTGTTCATAGCGGAGCACGCCGTCCAGCCAAACCGAGGCGTAGCCAAGGCCGGTGATCGCCAGCAGCATATTTTGCGTCGCAGCCGCGTTGTCTTCGATCTCGAAGGTGTAAGCGTATTCAGGAGCTGGTTGCGGATTGGTGTCAATGATCGTGGCGATGAACGCTGGTGCGGTCACGATGAACTGCTGGCCGGCAAACACCGACTTCACCTGCGCCAGCGTGTCCGGCTGGTTGATGATGACAAACCGCGTCGTCTGAAGATTCTTGCCACTGGGCGCGTCAAGCCCGGCTTGGACAATCTTTCTCAAATCATTTTCCGGCACGGGCTGCGGCTTGAATGCGCCCCGGTAACTGTGACGCTCTTTGATGGCTTCGAAAAGTTCCATAATGGTTGGACGAAGGGTTAGCGAATAGAAATGGGATCCTCTGGCAGCGGGAAACCGCCATACTTGCGGATGTGGAGCCAATCCTGGTATTCCGGCGCGTGCGGATTGGCGGCGAGAACGGCGGCTTCGTCAAAATACTTCCGCGTGTTGGTGCAGCCGAACAACTGGCGGTCTTCGCCAACCGGACAAACCTTGATGCAGAAGCCGCACGGATTACGGAAAGCGGCGCGCAGCCGCTTGCCCTCGCCCGCGCAGGCGGCAAGGTTGAAGTCCGCCAAACGTTTGCCTGGCGGGCTGGTTAATGCGCGCGGCGGGCAGATTGTTTCACAATTGTGGCAGTCGCCGCACCAATCGTCAGTCAGCACCGGATCGCCTTCCAGCTCCAGGTCCGTGAATACGGAAATCAGCCGTTGTCGCGGCCCGTAGGCTTTCGTCAGCAAGGCGCGATTTCGCCCCACCACGCCCAGTCCGGCCAGTTGCCCGGCCCAGACGTGCGAGAATATCGCCGTCGGTGTCTCCGCCAACACTTCCGGTTCGCCCTGGCCGTCGCGCGGCAGATTGATGGCCGCGTGGCCGTGGCCGTTCAGAAACACTGCCAGCCGATATGCCGCCTCGTCGAGCAGTTCGTTGGTGATGATGTACAGCTCGCGGCCCAACTGCGAAGGCGCGGCTTCCACGATGGGCAGCCAGAGCGGCACGGCGATGACGATCACTGTTTTCGCCAGGGGCCAGATGGCGCGCGGACGAAACTCCGGTGATACTTCGGCGAAGTCATCCCAGCGGTTCACCGGGGCAAAGCCCACCATTTCCGCGCCGAGCTCGCGGGCGTGGGCGATGATTTCTGTATTGGTCAGGACAGTGCGGGGCATAATCAATTCGGTTCAGAGTTTCAGCGGATAAACAGGATCCAGCGGCACGTTGTTTTCGGCGAACAAGGCGGTTCGTTCCGCGAAGTAATGGTTCACCTTCGGGCTTTGATACAACTTGCGGTCCTCGCCGACCGGGCACACTTTCAGGCAATAGCCGCAGTGCTGGACAGTCTTGAATTTTTCGCGCCGGCTAAAGCACGCGAACTTGTTCATGTTGGAACGTCGGTCCTTGACGCGGTTTCCGGAAAACGCCTGCGTGGGACACGCCTTCTGGCAGCGCTGGCATTTGTTGCAGAGCGAACCTTCCTCCACCATCGGATCGCCTTCCAATTCCAGCGCCGTCAGCACCGACACAAGCCGGTGACGCGGACCAAATTCGCGTGTGATCAGACAATGATTCCAGCCGACTTCACCGATGCCTGCATAGTGACCGGCCCAGACGTGTGAGAAGACCGCGATGGGACGGATTTTCATCACGCCTTCGCCGTAACCGTCGCGGCAGATGTTAAAGGCGGCATGACCCTGGCGGCTCAAAAACGCCGACAACCGGTAGGCGATTTCATCCAGCAACTGGTTGGTGTTCGTATATTGCGCGCGATAGACCGGGCTGATCCTTGTTTCCGTCACCGGCAGCAGCGATGGAATGGCAATGGCAATCACCGTTTTGGTCAACGGCCAGAGCCGTTGCGGATCAAACTCCCAGGACAAATCGCCCTGCTCGGCCCAGCGCCCGACCGGCGCGAAACCGACCAGCACCGCGCCAAGCCGTTTTGCTTCGGCGACAATTTCGGCTTTCGTCACTGGAGTTGGCGGGCGCGGGCTCACAGTTTCCTTGAATAGTCTATGAGAAGTCTTCAACGCACAAGATTTCCGTAGAGCTTGGCGCAAACCGCTGTCAGCAGCGCCACCACTCCGACCAGAATTGCGATGTCCAGTCCAAGACCGAATTGGCTGGCGCCACCACGAATCATCAAGGCTCGCAGGGCGTCCACCTGGTAGGTCAAGGGGTTTACATGAGCCACCGCCTTGAGCCAAGGAGGCATGATCGCAATCGGATAGATGGCGTTGCTGGCGAAAAACAAGGGCATCGTCAGCACCTGTCCGATGCCCATGAATCTCTCCCGCGACTTGACGATGCAGGCAATGATCAATGAGAAGGTGGAAAACGCGGTGGCTCCAAGTACCACCACGATGCCAACCACCAGCAGCGCCGGAACATGCCAATTCAGGTGAACCCCCAGCAGCCAGGACAAAACATAAATGAACGCCGCCTGCGCCAAGGCCCGCAGGCCGGCGGAAAGCGCCTTGCCCAACACCAGGGCGACCCGCGGGGTCGGGCTGACCAGAAGTTTGTGCATAATTCCCAGGTCCCGCTCCCAGATAACCCCAATTCCATAGAAGATGGCGAGAAAGAGGACGCTCTGCGCCAGAATCCCCGGCGCCATGAAATCCAGATAGTTCAGGTCACCGGTGGGAACGGCGCGCAGCTTGGAGAAAACGTTGCCGAAGATCAGCAGCCACAGCGCCGGTTGAACGGCGCGGGCGATAAGATCAGTGGGGTCGCGCCGGAGTTTGAGGAATTCAATTTCTACCAACGCCAGGCACTGGCCCGGCAAACGCAGGAGATTGGAGGATTTCCAGGAGGATTCCGAGGGTGGTTCCACCCAAGCGGGTAAGGCGATGTTGTTTTGGAGAGTTTTCATAAGAGAGACTGCGCTGTCGGATCAGCTTTTCGCGTTCGCCGGTTTCTTCTCAAAGCGATCATCGGCCAAAACCGGAAGGTCCGGCACGCTGTCCACCCACCCGCAACGTTGGACCGAATAACTATCGTATTGAGGCACGTACGGCTTGATGTCCAAGAGTGGCGTGTCGTCGAGAATATCCACGTCCGCCAGCCGCAATAGGGTCCCTTCAATCCGCAACAGCCGCACGTTGGATAGGCCGATTGGATTGATCCGGGCCGGCGCGCGCGTGGCAAACAATCCACGCTCGGCGACGTCCCGATAGGGAATCACTCTCAACTTGGCAGCGGAGGCGCGGTCAAACCAGTAGATCAGCCAAACGCGATCGAAGCCCTCCAAGTCCTTCAGTGCCGCCGCGAATTGCGGCGCGATCTCGGCATATCCTTCCGCCCCACGAGAGCGAGATGGCTGAATCGGGGTGCCCGTTGCCTGCTTGAAGAAGCTGTGAATACGGCCGATTTCGATGAGTTGCATTATGGTTTAACCCAAACGGGCAATGCTGCGCCGGCTCCGGGAGATTTCATTAAAATTGCCATCGCTCTCCAACTGTTCGACGGAATGACGCGCAAAGACATCATCCAACGTGGCGTTGGGAATCCCCAGGGCAGCCTTCAATTCCGCCGGACTCCCAATCGCTGTGACCTGGCCTCGATTCATGATGGCCACCCGGTCGCACAAACTGTCCGCCTCCTCCATAAAGTGCGTAGTCAGGAGAATGGTCATGCCGAATTCCTCGACGAGTTGCCGAACCTGCTGCCAGACCACCTGGCGCGCCAGCGGATCGAGCCCGACAGTCGGTTCGTCCAGGAACAGCACGCGGGGACGGTGAATCAGCGCCAGGGCGATTTCCAGACGCCGCACCATCCCCCCGGAATAGCCCCGCACGACGCGGTGGGCAGCCTCCTCCAAGCCGACGAATTTCAGGGCATCGCTGACCCGTGACCCGATCTCTCGCCGGGGCACGCCGTAGAGCTTGGCGAACAGCCGCAGGTTCTCCGCGGCGGTCAGACCACCGTCGGCGGAAACGAGTTGCGGCACGTAGGCGATCTCCGCGCGCACGCGAGCTGGTTGCCGTTGAATATCGAAACCTGCCACCCGGGCGGTGCCCGAGCTGGGCGGCAGCAATGTGGTGAGCACTTTAATCACTGTGGTCTTGCCCGCGCCATTCGGGCCGAGCAAACCGAAGATCTCACGCGCCTGGATCGTGAGATTGACACTATCGACCGCCGTTAAGTCCCCGAAGCGGCGGGTCAGTCCAATAAGTTCAATGATGTTCAAGGATTGAAATCGAGCTGGTTTGGCTGTGAGGAAGCGAGACGAGAAAGTCAACCATCGCCTCAATCTCGGCATCAGTCACTTTATCCTGCGCCGGCATATGGAATTGTGGCCTAACTGACTTCGGGTTCCTAATGAGACGACGCAGGGTGGTCGGATCGTATTTCTCGGCCGCGTGCTCCAATGAAATGCCGTGATAACACCACACGCCCTTGACAAAGTGGCACCCGGAACAGCTCTGGCCGTAGAAAACCCGCCCCGCGGTCTGGGCCAGAGATGAACGTGGGTCGATGGGTGCCCGAGCGACCTGAGATCTCGACCGCACTGCATCCCATTCCGTTGGAGTATGAAAGAAGGCGGCCATACCAACGATTGCCACGCCGGCGATGCAGCCGAGTTTTGCCTTGTTAGAGTGGAAGGACATGACACGGACGCGTAGGCTTGAGTGAGACCTTTCATTGGGTATTCGGTCTATTCCGCGAGCATTTCAATGAATGCCTTGATGCGCGTGACCTGCTCTTCCGTGGGTGGTTCCTCCGCATGCACCGTGTGCTCCAACGTGACCAGCGGCACACCCTTTTTCTTGAAATACTCGCGTTCAATTCCTTGCACCACGCTGCCGTACGGGCAACCGGTGACAAACGACGAAATGATGCCACGGGCGTTGGTCTGCTCTACAATTTCCTCGATCCGCCGCCGGCGCAACGTGGCTGACGCCCCCGCGCCCTCGCCCAGTTCCCCCTTCAATTGCGCGTCGAACAGATAATGCGCGACGGATTCCAGCGGCGGAATGTCCTCGCGGAAATCCGATGTGCTATGGATCACCCACCCAAGGACGACGCCATTGGCCTCCTCGATGACCTTGAGAAGCTTCGGTCCTCCTGCCACACCGCCCGCAAGCACGAGTGGAATGAAAGGTCGTTTCTCCGGATCCGCGGCGGCGACCTCGAGGTCGGTCAGCAACTGGTCCAGAATGCGCTGATAGGCCTCCGGTTGGCCGAAGTAATGGTTCGAGCCGAGCAAGATCTGCGAGGTCGGAGGGCTGTTCAAATGGAAAGGCGCTTTCACCCGAAGGTCGAGGATTTGCCGCACTTTGTGCAACACTCGATTCTTGAATTTCAACTCCTCGCTCAGCCGGTCTTCATCCACCCGCTTACCGGTCAGCCAGAGCGAGACTTTTTGAAGCTCATTCACCAGAAAGGCCACCAGTTCCTCCCGGCGCTCGCCTCGCTTGTAGGCCGTGGCGGCGTCAATGCAATGCAGGTCGTAGCCATCGTGCCGCGCGTGTTCCAACACCATGCTGATCGGTTCGCAGGTCGAGCCGAAGACCAGGACGCGTTTGATCTTGCCGTCCTTTCTCAAGTGCAGCCGGCCAATCATCGCCTTGATCATCGAGCAGAACTCGGACGGAATCTGGAAATGGTTCTCAGCGACAGCCTCGGCGCGAAGGCTGTCCTGCTTCCACAACTCCGCGAACCCGACCGGAATGGTGTCACAGGCACGAATCAGTGGGGCCTCCCACGAATTGCCACCCCAAATCACAGAACGGCCCTCCTCCGCCCACCGCTCGATCTGGGCGAGCGAGTAACTTTTGGCCAGTTCGCCCAGCGCCTTCACGGCCTCGGAATCCGCGCCCGAGCGGGGCGTCGAGTCACGCCGGCGATCAGGACGCGACCTAGCCTTGGTGATCTTGCGTGCGGTTGGATTAAGCGTTGATGTTCTGCTCATGGTGGGTGTTCCTGGTTTCATTGAGGACGTCGATGAATGCCTCGATGCGGGTTTTCAATTGGCCGTGGTCGCTTTCCGAGTAGTCGCTCGAGATCTCGAGCACGGGCAAGCCTTGTTTTTGGAATTCGGCGATGAAATCTTTCTTGCTCACGCCGTAGCAGGCGCAGAACTTCAGGAAGACGTAAACGACACCATCAACCGCGTATTCCTGGGCGAGCTTACCAGAAAACTGGATGCCATCCGCCAACGGCTTCATCCGCGCGCACGGCGCCTGGTCCAGGTAACCGTTGGCCAGTGCCAGATAGGGGTCACCGGTCTCGGAGACGCTGTGATAGAAGGGCCGCACTCCCGCGCAATGGTCCTCGACGACCACACGGGCCTCGAGCTCATTTTCGATGATGCGCAGCAAACGCCGATCGCCATCCGCCATGATGCTGCCCGAAATCATCAGACGGAGCGGTTTCCCCGCCCGCGCCGGCACACCTTTGAGATGCCGATGCACTTGTTCCAACGCCTTGATGAGCTTTTCGGGCGGCAAATAGTAGTAGCCACGCACCAGGTCCAGGTACTCTCCACCGGTAATCGCCGGGTTGGTTCGCTTCCTGAACTCGGAGATCTGTTTCAACAGACTCCGCGCGCGGTTGTGGAGGGCGATTTGGCGGCGCACATCCTCGTCCTTTACTGATTTGCCGGTCAACTGGCCCAGGTCGTCCTTGAAGTTGATGATCTCATTCCGAAAGAAGTTCCGCGCATCCTGGCTTGACCGCAACTTCGGCAGGTTGAGCAGTTTGGTGGGGACGAATTGCTCGATCACCTCCGATGCCCGCTTCATCGTCGCGCAGGTGTGGAAGTTATAAACCTTGTCGAACGACTTATAGAACGGGTCGTTCTCCTGGAAGAACCCGATGCAGCTTTTGGTAAAATCGCAGAACACGCTCTGCGTGTAACGTTCGCCCGAAGAGACCGTCCTTGGGCTGCCGGCCTTAATCAGCCGCGAATGCCGCACCCCGGCGGCGCTCAGCAACTCGACCGGCGTGTAATTGCAGATGTAGCCGACCTTCTTGACTTCCTTGGAATCGATCAATGACTTCTGTTCCTCGTCAATCAGCTCCGCGAACTGGTTCAGGTCCAGTTTTGCCACTCGCCTCCGGGTCTTCGTCACATCATGCGTGCTGGCATAGTGCTTCCAAGCGTGGATTGCGGCCCCGAGAGCGCCAGCGTAGATCAAGTCCAGCTTCGCCGGCGTGAATTTGGCGCCGATCTGCTCCTCCAAGACTTTCCACATACCGGCGTTGTTGGACACCCCGCCCGTGAAGACGATCTCCGGCTCGATGCCGACGCGTCCCAGCAGATTGTGGACGCGCCGCGCCGTGGAATAATGCACGCCGGCCGCAATGTCCGCGCTGATTTCATCGTTGTTGTCACGAACCCCGCGCGCCCGGAGCGAGATCACCTCCGATTCCGCAAACACCGCGCACTGGCTGCTGACCTGCGCAGGATTCCTGGACTTCAAAGCCACCGCGCCCAGGTCCCGCAAGTCAATGCCGAGGATGGCCGCCGCCTTTTCAAGAAACCGCCCTGTCCCGGCGGCGCATTTGTCGTTCATCACAAACTCCACCACCTTGCCCGTGGACGGATCCACCTTGATAGCTTTCGAGTCCTGCCCTCCGATGTCGATAATCGTGCGCGCCTTGGGGATAAGCGCATGCGCTCCCATGGCATGGCAGCTTATCTCCGTGACCACCTGATACGGGATGTCATCATACTTGAGCGAGATGCGTCCATAGCCGGTCCCGACGATGAATCCGATCTCGTCCGGCTCCAAACCGGCAATGCGCAGCAATTCCTTGAGCAATTCATCCGCCGTCTCCTGCATGTAGAGTCCGGTTGGGATGAGAACGGTGGCGATTTCGCTGCCATGGAGCAGAACGCCCTTCGAACCGCGCGAGCCGATGTCGAGACCAACCACGGGCACGGTGGTGGTGAACTTCCAGGGTCCTTGGCTGACAATGTCTTTTGCTTGATGTTTCATGATAATTCGTTTTCGAAGATATTGAGAACAAGCTCCTCGCGCCCGCTGGGCCGGGTCGCCGGGAGTCGCGCCGGAGGCGTGACTTTGCCTTCGTGGATATGCCAACGATTGCCGGCGCGCTCAGCCAATTGGGTATCATGGGTGACCAGCACCAATGCGTAACCGGCCGCCGGCAGGCCCAGGAGGAAGTCAGCGATCTGCGCCGCGCGGCGAGCATCCAGGTCATTGGTGGGTTCATCCGCCAGGATCACCGCCGGACGCAGGAGCAGCGCCCGCGCCAGGGCCACACGCCGCTTCTGGCCCAAGCTCAGTTGATGCGGAAGGAAAGCCGCGCGAGCGGTGAGACCAAGCTGCTCCAAAAGTTCGCGCGCAACCATCCTCTTTTCCCGAGCTTGGCCCGCCAGCAATGCCGGGAGCAGAACGTTGTCCAGCACCGAGAGTGACCCCACAAGCTGAGCGGTTTGAAAAATGAAGCCGTAGAAGATGTTCCTCAGTCGCGAGCGTTCGGCATCGGAGAGCGATGCGGCATCACGTCCGGCAACGAGAATCTGACCGGAGGTCGGTTGCAACAGCAGCGCAAGCAAAGCCAATATGGTCGTCTTGCCGCTGCCCGATGGACCGACGATGGTGAGCGTCTCCCCCGCCCTGACAGTCAGCGACACGTCGTCAAGAATGGTCTCCGTTCCATACTTCCTGGAAACATGGGCCGCTTCCAACAGGATTTGTGAAGGCGCGTTCAATCAACATCTCCTTGCGCCATGGTCAGCGCGGGTTCGAGTTGGGCCACCCGCAGTGCGGGAACGGCTGCGGATAGAAACCCGATCAGAGAATACAAAGCCAACGCGCCCACGGCCGCCGCCGCCAGCAAGCCATTGCCCGGAGCAACAAAAGGAAAAGCGTTTTGGGCCGCCAAACGGGTGAACGCCAGGCGATAAAGGGCATAACCCAGCGGCAACCCGACCACCGCCCCGCTCAAGGCCAACGCCACCGCCTCGCCGACAACCAGTTGCACCATTCCAGGCTTGGTCGCGCCCAACGCTCGGTAAAGCGCCCATTCGCCCTTGCGATCCCAAGCAACCGACGAAAAGTGACCCAGCAAATAGGCGATGCCGCCCACCGCGGTGAGCACCCCGGCGGCGGCCAGAACGAAAACGAAGGCGTTCATCAGCCGTTTGAGCCGCTGAAACGTGTCCGCCGCGCGGATAATCTTCAAGGAGCCCAAGTCCTCCAGCGCCCGCCCCACTTCGTTGATGTGTTGTGAATCGTCCACCTCCACCAAGAGGGCAGAAACCAACTGATGGGGGTCACCCGCATCCTTCCAGACCGCTTTCAGAGGTTCGGACTTTGCCGCCAAATCATACGCCGAGTTCATCGGCATCAAGATGGAATAGTCCAGCGCCGTGCCGGTGGGCTCCAGGCGATAGCCCAAACGAAAGATGTCGCCCAGCAACTCAATCAGCGAACCGGGACGACTCGCCCCGCCGAGCAGTTCCGAACCGACGATGACTTCGTCGGGCTCGAGCGTCTCGCGGCCCAGGGGAGACATCTCGGCCAATCGCCGAATCATCTGGGATTCAACGCCGATCAGCCGGGTTTCCGCGCCGACCGAGCAGCATTCCAACCTGAACGATTGCGTGAAGAACTGGGCGTCGACACGGCGCACACCGGGAATCCTCATCGCTTTGTCGACGACTTTCCTGTCCATATAGACATTCAAGGGCGATCCAGCAAACAGGGCCTTGTCGGGATCCACCGTGGCATTGCTGGGCACGACCAACAGGTCGGCGCCAAGCCGCTGGCGTCCCCGTTCCAGGCCTTGTTCGAATCCCCGGTAGAGGAGGAAGACCGCCAGCAGCAAGCCGACCCCGAACGCAACCCCGACAAGGGTGGCGAGTGAATGCCAACGGCGGCACAGCAGGCTGTTCGAGATTAGGCGCAGCATGATGATGTTCCTTTCGGCTCCGGTGGGTGGGGTCTTGTGGGCGCCTCCCACGGGTCGAGAGGCACGGATTCCCTCCCCTTCACCATCGAGCAGACCGCGATGACCAGCCCATCCACCGCCAGCAACCCGGACCAGAGCCAGAACCAATGCGCGGTCTGATGGCAAGCCATGGCCGGATTCCCACACAAACCAACCACCCACGGCAACGGCACCGCCATGATCAGTAATGCCAGCAGGACCAGTCCGAGGGCGACCACTCGCCGCGCCTCAAAGTGTTCGACCACCCAAAGGGCGCCCGCTGCCACGAGCGTTGCCACTGCCAGAAGGAATTCCACTTGGAAGGTCCAGTGACAACGCATCGGGATGGAAGCACCCGAGGCTGCCGCAATTCCATGCGTGCAAGAGGGAATCAGCCGGGGCGTGGCAACCAAAGCCACAGCCAGCGCGCAGGCAACCACGTTTGACAGGTTTTGGACCTTCACTTTCTTGGTGAGACTTCCCATAGCTCCACCTCAAATCTCGAAACTAAAGTACTCCTTGGACTGAAGGTGAAACTCATCCAGCAATTCACGCTTGAGCGCGACGAAGTCGGGATGGTCGCGATGGCGCGGACGGGCAAGCCCGACCGGGATTACTTTCTTCACCCGACCAGGACGGCAGCTCATCAGCACCACGACGTCGCTCAAGTAGAGCGCCTCCTCGACATCATGGGTCACCATGATCATGGTAACCTTCTCCTCGAGCCAGATCTTCTCCAACTCCTTCTGCATGTACATCCGCGTCATGGCGTCCAACGCGCCAAACGGCTCATCGAGGAGCAGAATCCGCGGCTTCGTCACCAGCGACCGGGCTATGGCGGCGCGCTGCGCCATACCTCCGGAGAGTTGGCCAGGGTAGGCGTTGGCGAACTTTTCCAACCCCACCAATCTCAAATATCGGGTCACCAGCTCTGCCCTCTCGGCCTGGGGTCGGTTAACCAGCCCAAATCCGACGTTCTCTCCCACGCTCTGCCAGGGCAGCAACCGGTGCTCCTGGAACACCACCCCCTTATCCACGCCAGGACCGGTGATCGGATTCCCCTCCAACGCCACCGCGCCCTCAAAATCATCCTCGAGCCCCGCCACAATCCTCAGCAGCGTTGTCTTGCCGCAACCGCTCATGCCCACGATCGAGACGAAATCCCCCTTGCGCACCCGCAAATCCACATTCTCCAGGGCGGTAACCGCCAGCTTGTCGGTCTTGAAGACCTTGGTCAGCCGGTTGATTTCCAGCCCAATCGTTCGGGTTTCACTATTCATTTGAGTTTCCAGCCAAGCTTGTGACGCCACAGGCAGTGCCGCTGAGCGAGTGGACGAGCAGGAGCTTTGAAAAGTGTTCCTGCCCGCCATTACTGTTTCCGCGTTGATGATCACGCGCTAACTATGCCTCCTTAAGGGCTTGATCCAGGTATTGGGGCGCCGCCCAGTCCTTCACCTCAAAGTCCTGCCGAAGGTAACCCTGCCGCAACAGGAACCGTTTCTCGACCTCCACCCCGGCGAGATTCTTGGGCGAGAGGTTCGGCACGAAGTGGTATTTTTGCAACTCGCTCCGCAACACGCATTTGCCAGCCCAGTGCGAGATGATCTGGCCAAAGATGTCCGCCGCCTCGTCCCGATGGCTCTCGATCCAGCGGCCGGCCTTGATGGCCGCGCGCAGATAGGCCACCACGATTTCCGGATGCTCCTCGGCGAGTTTCTCGCTCACGGTGATGGTGAACGGCGCGTTGGCCACCTGCAACGTCCAGTCGGGCCGGCTGCCCAAGTCCTCGATCAACTTGACCTTGCCCTCCGCCTGGAATCGATGAGCACGGCCGCGGTTGGCGTAGATGGCATCCACCTTCCCTGCCAGCAACGCCTCGATCTCCACCTGGAAATGGGAACCGGGTTGGGCACTCCAAGCACCAAACCGCTCCGCCGGATTCCGGGTCGGATCGGCGGACGGATAATCAGGACCGCTCACCGGCAGATCCACGATATTCACTTCTTCGCGTTTCAACCCCGCCAGGTCGAGTGCCAGCAGGATACCGCGCTCCGCGGTTCCCCTCCAAAAATCAACCCGGTCCGTGCTGACACGTTTATAGAGACCGATCTTCCGCCCTTTCAAATCCGCCACCTTGTTGATTTCCGAATCCACCCGCGTCAGGATCTGGCCCCCGTCCGTCGAAAACGTCAGGCCGATGAGTTTGGTCCGCTGCCCTTCCGAGCGGGCATGGATCGCCGGAATATTGCCCCCATCCCGAAACTGGTTTGGCAGGGTATGGTTGAAGTGCGAGAGCCAATCCGCCTGAGGCATCGACCACAGGTATTTCAACGATCCGCCCGCTCGCTTCAATTCCGCCTCCAGCCATCCTTTATGAACGGCGATATGGGAGGCCACCAGAACCGGGCAGATCGTGTAGATCGCCTCGGTCACTGCCGGCTTCGCTTTCACTGTTTTCCGGGGTAATTCCAATGTTGCTGTGCTCATGTGTTTCCTTTCTATTGTTATTGTTCGCGCTTGTTTGTTTCTTTTTCTTCTTACGTGCGGGAGACTCCAACCAAATCCTTGTGCGCCGTTTCCAGGAAACTCGCATCGGCCCACTTGCGGACGTCGAAGTCGTTTTTCACGTAGCCATGGTCGATCAGGAAGTTTTTCTCGATCTCGGTGGCCACCAGATTCTGCGCCGAGAGGTTCGGCACAAAATCAAATTCAGCGATCGTGCGCGCTATCCATTTAGGATTCGGGCTGAAGGTGACACGCTGGAAGATCTCCGCCGCAGCCTCTCGATGCGCATTGATCCAATGTCCCGCACGAATGGCCGCTCGCAGATAAGCCACGACCACCTCGGGATGCTTCTCGGCGAATTCCGTGTTCACGGCCGCCGTCAGCGGTCCGTTGGCCACCCGCAAGGTCCAGTCCGGGTACCGATTCAGATCCTCGATCACCTTGAACTCGCCGCTGGCGACCAGTGACACCGAACGCGCGGCGTGACTGTAGATCGCCTCGACACGCCTCTCCTTGAGAGCCTCCACATCCTTGCCGCCGAGCAGCCGGCGGGAAGCGTTTTGGCTCCACAGTTCGGAGGGTTTGGACGCCGGCTGAAAAACCGGCTCGTCCGCTTCCTCCAAGTCAACGATCTCAACCTCCGAACGCTTCAGGCCGGAGACGGCCAGAGCTTGGATGATGCCGTATTCGGCGCTGGCGCGGGCAAAGTCGATTTTCTCCTTATTCAGGCTCTTGAACAACCCGAAGCGCTTGCCTTTGAGATCGGCAACCCGATGGAAGCCTGAATCCGTTCTCACCACAATCTGTCCCCCGCTCTGCGTGGCGGTGAGACCGATGAGCTTCGTGTCTGTTAGGTCTGCCTTGGCCTGGATCGTCGGGATGGATCCTCCATCCCGAAACAGGTTTGGCAGCGAATGCGTGTAGTGCGGTATCCATCCCGCATTGTCTTTGAGGGAACGCAGGTAAATGGCCCGCGCGCCCACTTTCTTGAATTCCTCATCCAGCCAACCCAGTTCGACCGCCACGTTGGCGGCGTTCAGGACCGGGCAGATGGTGTAATACACTTCCGTCAGGCTCGCTCGCGCCGCCACTCGGGCTGGCGCATTTGTTGTTTCCAGTAATGCACTCATTTTGTTTGTCTATTCTTTGTTGGTTTGTTCAGCGATGAAATCACCAGGCCGGGAGCACACGCGATTTACCACCCAGCGCCTCTTCAATGAACCTAGGATCGGCCCAATCGTTCACGTCGAAGTCGTTCTTGATATAGCCGTGCTTGAGCAGAAACTCCTTTTCGATGTTGATTCCGGCCAGATTTTGCGGCGACAAACTGGGTACCAGATCGAACCTCGTCACCGATTCGGCGACAACCCCGGCGTCCCACCCTGGCAAGACCTTGCTGAAGATGCCGGCGGCTTCCAATGGGTGGTCCTTGATCCATCGCCCGGCCTTAATGGCCGCCTTGAGGTAGGCCACCACCACTTCCGGATGCTCGCTCGCGAGTTCCTCGCTGACGGCGAGCGTGAAGGGCGAATTTGCAATCTGCAACGTCCAGTCCGGATAGCGACCCAGATCTTCAATCGCCTTGACATTTCCCTGCGCCTGGTAAGTGAGCGAGCGGCCGCGATTAGAGTAGATCGCCTCCACTTCGCCTGCCAACAAGGCCCCAATTTCCCTCGTGTACAGACTGGCAAGGTTCCTCTCGGCCGGCCGGTTCCACAGTTCGGCCGGGCTGTTCACCGGAGCGCCGGTCGGATGATCCGGCCCCTCCAGGCGCAGATCTACCAACTTCACCTCTCGCGGTTTGACCCCGTTCAACTCCAACGCCGCCAGAATTCCGTGCTCCACCACCGCCCGGTGGAAATCGACCCGGTCCGTGGCGGCCCGCTGGAACAGCCCAATGCGTTTGCCCTTCAGGTCGCTCACTCGGTTGATGCCCGATCCAACCCTCGCCAGGATTTGGCCGCCATCGGTCGAGAACGTCAGGCCGATGAGCCGGGTCTTTCGCCCCTCAGACCGAGCCCAGATCGACGGGATGTTCCCGCCATCCCGGAACTGATTGGAACGGGCATGAGTGAAATGGGTCAGCCATTCTTCCTGCGGAAGCGACCGGAGATACTTCAGGTCGGCTTTGACCTTGGCCAGTTCGGTCTTTAGCCAGCCTTTGGCCACGGCCACATGAGAAGCCACCAGGACGGGGCAGATGGTGTAAATGACTTCGGTTGATTTAGTCGTTTTTCGGCTCATAAGAGTTCGGCGCTATGCGTGTAATTAGGGCCTGGCTTCAGAACGTCAGCACCTGGATTCCAGCGGCTCCGAAACCCTTGGCGTAGTCGAGGTACTTAATCTCTTTGGGAACGATCTTGAAGATTGCAGTGTCGCCCAACTCGCCCTTTTCAGCGCGAGCCTTGAAGCGCGGATTCCGCGCGCTCAGCAGATCGATCGCCTTCTTCCGGTCCTCATCCTTCACCTCGCTGGCCCGCCCGATCACCGCCACGTTCTTGAAGGCGGATAATTCCTGACCCTCGTGTTGAAAGAAGAAGTTGACCTGGTTGTTCTTCTCGATGTGGGCGACTTTTGCGGTCGCCTTCGGCGTGGAAAACACGATGTCCAAACCGTCGAGGGCGAAGCTGCCCATCGCCCGCAAAACAGGGGCGCCATCGGGGCGCACCGTGGCCAAGGTCGCCCAACGGGTCCCCGAGATGTATTCTTGAATCGTTTGTCTTAGTTCCTTGCTCATTGTCTGTTGCTGTTTCTGTGTTGTTTGTTGTTGATCTTCCTGACGGTTGAAACTCCGTCTTCAAATCTCGTGTACGACTCCGGTCATCGCTTCTGGAACCTTAGGCGGGCGTAGTTACCCCTCAAAACCTCTTCTCCACCGCAGCAAGCTCCCTTCTATTTTTCGCAAACTCAGGTCCACGGCAAATCCCACTGCACCGATGACGACAATGACCACGAATACCTGGCTCGTGAGCAGCATCTCCTGCGAGCGCAGGAGGAGGTAGCCCAGGCCGTAACGCCCGCCCAGCATATCGGCCGCGATAACAAACGCCCATGCCAGCCCCGCTCCATAGCGCAACCCGATGAAAATGGATGGCAACGCGGCGGGTAGAATCACCTTGCGGAGCAAGAGAACGCGCTTGTACTCAAATACGCGGGCCACCTCGATATACTCCTTCGACACCCCTCGGATCCCTTGTAATGTATTCAGAAACACTGGGAAGAACACCGCTTTCGCAATCATGATGGCTTTGGCGAAGGTACCCATGCCTATCCACAGCACGATCAAAGGCAACCAAGCCAGAGGCGGCACCTGCCGGAAGCTGTTTAGGGTGGGTCCCAGAAACCGCTCCGTAGTCTTGGACAGCCCGGCAAGAATGCCTATCAACAGCCCGCTGGTCGCCCCCATCAGAAATCCCTCCATCACCTCCTCGGCGCTGAAACGGAAGTCCATAAACAAGTCCTGATTCACCACCAGATCGTAGAACGTCTCCAACACGTATCTGGGAGTAGGCAGAAATACGGGTTTGACCCAGTGGAACCTCGTGAGCAAATCCCAAACAACCAGGATGCCCACCGGCAAGACCCATCCGATCGCCTTGTTCTTTGCGTTAACTGAAAAATGGAACCTCGATTCCGTCGCTCTTCGCCGCTCCCCCTGGACGCTGCTCTTTTTCGGGGCGATAGCCCCGAAGACCGATTCCGAACGCGCCAATGTACTTTCCGCACTCATAGTTACTCAAGACTTTCAATTTGTTGACACTGCCCCGCGAGAGCCGAGCCCGCCACCTGTACCATACCTAGTCATCGGGCGGGCGGACCCGGCATCTCACGGGATTGATTGTTGTTTATAAAGAGAAAGGCGGCGGCGGATTGTGGCGCGTCACTCGGAACGACCTCCCAGTACCCCCCAGGGAGTCCGCTCCCGCTCCGCGCCAAGAGCACCCAATTCTCCATCCGCCGCCGCATATTCTTGATGCCGGTCAAGGTCCTCTACTTCAAACTTACCAACGCCTCAGCCGATTCGACTGCCACTCCCGCTTGGGCCACGTGCTTTTCGGGGTGTTCGCGGGTATCCACGAAGTAATCGCCTCCGGCGAAAAACCGCTTATCCACGCGCGCCTCAATCTCCTTATCGCTCAAGTGGTGCTTGGTGAAAAACGGATCTTTGATGGAGATGGCGTACTTCTGGAACATCTTGATCGAGTCAACCGCGTTCTGATAATCGACCTGACCCCAGGTCCACGCGATCGTGCCGTTGACCCTTAAATCGTACATCGCCACGTCTTTTGGCTCGCGGTTCTCACGGGCGGCAATGGCCGCTGCTTCTTCCCAGTGCGCGCCGTTGTCCGAGTTAATCCAGCGCATCGCCCGGTCGTAGCCCAACAGGAACGCTTTGACCAGATCCGGGTTCTCCACGGCCCACTTACGCATCGCAAAATAGGCGGTTCGACCACCGCCCGTCACGTAAGCTCCATCCGGCAAGGCCGTGGCAATATCCCGGACTTGGTGTTGTACGTAGAGCGGCGCCGCCGTGGACGTGGCCGGATGCACACCCAGGGCGCTGATTCTCCCGGCCAGGAAGGCCGAGTTTCCAGCAGCTCCAGAGATGTTCACGTACCGGATGTCCCCCTTTTCAAAATCCGTGTCCAGATCATGGCCCTGAGCCTTGATTGCCTCACGGCTGGCATAATAGGGGCACCCGATGAGCGAGGAACCTAGTTTCTTTCCCACCAGGTCCCCCACCGAATGAATATCGGAGTCGGCGAGCACCGGAATGGTCACCCGATACGGATGCGCGTTCTCGCTCTGCCAGATGAGGACAGCATCCAGCCCGTTAGCCAAGTGCTGCAAGGCGGGATAAGCCATCCGGCTCGTAATGTCCAGATCCCCCCGATCCAAAAGGGATGCCTCGACACCCGTCGTGCCGAACGAACTGATGTTCACGAGCTGAAAGGTGCCATGGACCTTGTCGAATTCTTCCTTAAAGAACCCCTTTTGCGCCGCGATGGCGGTGATCTCGCTCAAGGTGATCTTCGCCACGTGGTCTTTGCTCGATACCTTGGGCGCCAAGGCTGTGCTCTTGGTGAGCGGCTTGTCGGCATCGGCGCCGATGGCCGCCGCCCCCGCCAACACCACGACCGAGGTTAATACGACATATGCTAACTGTTTGCTGATTCTCATACTTTTAACTCCTTATCTGTTAACTGTTTACTGCTGTCTTTCATGCTGCTACTGCTACCCGTTCGCGATCCAAGTCGCGTTGATTGGTTAATGCCCTGACCCGTTTAAGGCGCCGCCCCATCGTTTCCGCCAGTGAACTGACTCCACCGCGGAAATTCGGCGGGGCGACGTTGTACTTCGTTAGGATTGCCGCCGCCCTCTGATAAATGCTCTTCATCTGCTCGGCGCTGGGAACGTCCACCTCGCCGGTTGCCCGCCAACTCCGGCCATGCCCGAAGGGCAGGAACGGGGTTACCAGAGTGGGCACACCCACACTGGCGAAGTGCTCGACGCCTTTTAGAAGGTTCTCATCGCTCTGAATGCCCGCCACCAACTGGGTCGCCACTTCGCCGGGGAAGATCTCCTTGGCCCGCTTGAATGCCTTGATGTAATCCTCGACCGGCCGATGGCCTTTGGCATTGGGCATCACCCGCCGACGATCGGCATCGTCATACACATCCACGTCCATCTGGATGTCCGTGAAACCCGCATCCGCCAGATGTTGCAGCCATTCCGGGTCCAGGGGCGGCTCTATCACCGCCCGGCGATAGAGCAGATTCGGCAGGTATCCCAGGCGCTGTTTGATAGTGTCCAGCACCTGGATGTACACCCGCGCGCCCTTGTCCCGGCCCGGGAGCGTTCCGGAATCCACCGTCAACGAGACCTGGTTGATCTCCGGGCCGATCTCTTCTACCGCCGCGGCGAACGTGTCGCCCAGGTTTTTCCAGTAGTCCGGGTCGGTGTGCAACAGTTTGTGCTCGTCGTAGTCACCCGGGATGCAGCAGAACTTGCACTGGTTTTTCGCCTTGGTATAGAGGCAACCCCAAGCCGGCCACACGACCAGGCCGTTGTAGCACGCCACCGTTACGTATGGGAACTTCCCTTTGGTGATCTTGAACAGGTCGCTCTCATCTCCATCCTTGGCGGTGCCGCAGGGCGTGATCACCCCGGACATCCCTTCGTCGATGAACACAGTGTCCACCTGCCCTCCCACCCCTTTGGCCGAATGCAATCGGTCGAAAAAGCGCGGCTTCTTGTAGAATGTCGCGTCCGTGAAGAACTTGCCGTTTTCATACACGGCATACTGGTCCTCCACTCGCCGCAACTCGAAAGGCGATTGCTCGCCGTAGCCCGTGAAGGAGAAGGGTCCCGTGATGTCATCTGTCAGCCAGGTCAGGGCGATGGGATAATAGCCCTCACTGGCGATCTGTTGCTTGAGTTCCGGAGTAATCCGAATCCCATGGCCTTGAATTTGAATCTTCTTGTCAACAATGTTGAGTGCCGACATATCTTTTGTTGTCTTTCTTTGTGGAGTTAGCGGTGGTTGTTCAAAAGTTGAACGTCATCAGAGCGTCGATTTCGTTCTTGGCCCCGGTGTAGGCCGTCTGATCAATGTAGCTGTAGCCCACTTGCAGTTTGAGGACACGCTCGGTCTGCACCGTGCTGTAAGAGCGACGCGTAACGGGTTCGACCTGCCAAATGAACCAGTTGAAGCCGATGGAATAGACGTTCCTGCCGAGATTCCCAATGCCCGCGATGTTGGCCGCTTCGAGCGCGCTCGGTGTGTAATTGCTGAACGCGCTGGGCTGCCAACGATCAAAGCGTATCCAAGGCTGGAAATCTGGGAGCGTGGAAGGAGTCCAGAACAAGGTACCGACAAAACTGTCGCTATTGGCTACCGACGCGGTGGGCGAGACCGTCGAAAAGTTGCTTAATGGACTGACCGATCTGCCGTCAAAGCCGTCCTCGCTATGCACCCATTCGCCGGTCAGCAGGAAAGGCTTGCGCAGCCACGACACATCCAGGCCGTACCGCCGCTTAGTGGGCAACTGACCGGTGGAAGGGCCCAGGTTCCCTTCATACCAGTTGCCGCCAAAGGCCAGGTTGCGGAACGTTCCCGAGTATTTGTAGAACGGTGTGTAAACCAACCGAGCCAGAAAATCCACGCCATTGTTGTTGTCCTGAATGGCGTTTATCCCTGCCCCGTCGAACACCCCAATCGTGTAGTTGATTACCGGAATCGTCGTGCTGATCGGATCGTTTCGATTGAACAGGCCACCCGTGGCGATGAACCCAAGATCCCGACCAAAGCCCAGGAACGAGATATACTGCGCTTTGTTGATAGTTGGGCGGTTGTTCTCGGTCGAGGGGTTTTCCAATCCGTAGGGAGTCAGGAATTGTCCGAGCTGGAGGCTCATGGTCCACGTTGGCTCCAGTTCGAGCTTCGTGGTTCTCACGTCATATGCCAGCCAGATGTCCCCGGCGTTGACATAGGTTCCGCTGGTGGAGGTCGACGAGGTGCTCAGGCCCGTGATAACCTTGACGGGCTTGCTGTTCGTCCCCTGGACGTAACCATAGGTCGGCGTGGCCGTAAAACCCGTCTGGTACTTCGTCGGACTGCCGATCAAGCCCAAGTTGAACCGGACGTCCCCATCCCTCGAAGGATCGTTGCGCATGTAACCACTCAAGGTCAGCCCAATGCCCGAAAGCTTGAAGGATTCCCAGGTGGTCGCCTGACTTGGCCCGATGACCGAGGTATAGCCGAGGATGCCATAGCCGGTCAGATTCACCAAATGCTGGTAACCATTGACCGTGTAACTCGAGATTGAGGAACTCGAGCCAATACTCCTCAACGTCTGTTCGTCCTCAATGTCCCTCAACGCGCCAACGTCATCCTTGGTGGCCGCGTTAGCCGAAACGGCCTTGATAGCCGCGCTGTTGGTCTCGTTGGCGATTTTCAATGCCTGAACCTCATCTTGCAACTGCTTGACTTCGTCCTTGTTAACCAACGGCGCCGCCGTGTTGGTAATCGAGGATCGAACGGTGGACAGTTCGCTGTTCAGTTCCTTGACCTGGTTGCGCAGGGCCTGGACTTCATCCAAAACCTTCCGGAAATCCTCAATGCTGATTGTGGCGGCGGACGAGTTGGTCGAGGCATTCGCACCCGAGGCCTCGGCTGCGCCAGCACTGCCGCCCACAAGCGGCACACACAGGGCGGCGATGCTCAGGAAGGCTGGGCCGGAAAACCGCGAGGCACTTCCGGGCTTCGCAGCCTCAAAAAAGCCTCTGAATAAACCCTTGTATCCGTCAGCGTTGTTCGCGGGCTTGGGCGCCACGGACCGGATGTTCTTGGTTGCATTGCCTGCGGAGGACGCCCCGCCGGACAATCGAGTCGGTTCCATGATATTTGTTCTGTTCGATTCTCATGAAAACCTCCAGATACCTGGTCAGAATCCACTATTGGTTGTCAATTTAGGTTATTGGCCTCCAGTGGTCTGGTAGGAGCTTCAGAACTCCAGTCATCCGGTCATTCATCCGACACAGCGTTTCATAATCACGACTATGTCAGTCAACATTATAGATTTAAACCGTCGTCCATATTCGCGCTATCCGTTTTTTGCGATTTATTCACCCTCTATTGTCATGGTCCGCAAAAAAGGGAATCCGCTTCAATTGACTTGTAATACACTGATGATAAGTGTGTTACAACATATCTGAGCACTGATCACTGCCGTTTTAGCCTGGCGAATTGGCCAATTCCGGGTAGGTATCTGGCTTTAAGTCAGTCAGGCGTTTTTGATCATAACCTGTGAAGTCCGCCGATTTAGGTGACTACCAGACGGTCACTACTTGCTCAATCGAGTCAGTGTATTCTTTCGACATCACCACCCTCAGTGTTTCATCCATGGGCGCGGTTGAGGCTTCGAGCGAGACCCTCACCCGTGCGGCCATTTACCTTGCTAATAATCGCATCAACGCCATCGCCCACGTGCATCATCCAGCCTTGTGGCGACAGCTCCTGGACTTGGGCGCGCCGGCCACGGCCGAAGCCTTGCCTTACGGCACCGCTGAAATGGCCCGGGCGGTGGCTGGGTTGGCGCAAGGCGAAAAAGAAGGGTCGGTCGTCATGAAAGGCCACGCCGACGGAGTGATTTGCTTTGGACCAGACTTGGCGCGGGTCCAAGCCCTGCTGGAAGAGCAGATGTCGGCCTTGCCCGGCTAATCGGTCTGCCTTTCGGATTGCGCTCGGCGCATTGCCGACCCAGTCGCTAACCGCGCGGCTCCAGGATATGGATAGTGATCCGGTGGCTGATGGCGAACACCGGAGGTGCGATCTCTTCGAGCAAAATCGCGTGTTCACGGTCGAATGCCTCCGCGCGCTTGGGCGTCAACGCCGCGCCAATCCATTTGCTGGCGCGGATGCGCCCGCGCCATGATTCCCTCGTGAAGGGTAGTTCAGTCTTGAACTCGTGGAAGGTCCTGAGTCGAAATCTCTCCTTCGACCACGCGGGGACTACTTCAATGTCGTCGCCTCGATCGCGCCAGTGGACCTCGGGGTTGTGAACGCTGACCAACGCATTTGTCCGCGCTCCGATGCCGTTGCCGCCCGGAACCCAGAGCAGCGAGCTAATCAACAGCCGTCCGCCGGGTCGGAGCAACCGCGGGACTTCGGTCACCATCCGATTCACATCAAAGTAACCCCAGCACATGCTGGCGCTGATGACATCAAACGCATGGTCCGGCAGGCCGGTCTCCTCGGCCGGAGCAATTCTGAAAGTGATGGCCACACCCTGAGTCTGCGCCGCCTCGCGGGCCGCCTCGATCTGCCCTTCGGACAGGTCGACGGCGGTCACCCGGCCGCCTCTCCGGGCAAAGGCCACGGAAAGAGCGCCGGTTCCCGTTCCGAGGTCCAGAATGTCCTGCCCCGGCAGGCCAACGCCCAGATGGTGGAGCAGGCTGAAAAACGCATCCGGATAACCCGGCCGGTGAGCGAGGTAGTCACGCGACGTGGCATCCCAGTGCAGCCGACTATTATGATCTGTTTTCAATTTGAATGTAACGTCGGGAAGACGATTGACGGGCACCCTGGAGGCCTGAGCGACAATGTCCCCACGGGTGGCCTCCTGCGCAACCAGTCTTAAAACGATGCGGATCAAATTCGACCACGGTTTTCGACTTCGATAATAATGTAGCAATCATTGGTTACCGCAGTGCATTTCTGCAAAGGCCAAATATCGCCGATTGTCCGAAGGCCGACTCTTCTTGGATCGTCCCTCGAGAATCGACGACGGGTAGTCGCCGTCTTGCCGACAACTACCCGCCTGCCCCAGGAACACGTGTGGCCTCACGCGAAGGCCGGAACTCCAATTCGGTCGTTTTCGTGAGTCACCACATCCGCTCGTTTCAGCCTCTTGCCCATAAACTCGGCCAGGCTGCTGACGCCGCCCCTGAACTGCGCGGGCGGGCAGTTGTGCTTCAGCAGAACCGCCGCCGCCTTCTCGTAGATGCGCTTCATCGTATCGGAGCTGGGAACATCCGCCCCGGTCTCTCGGCTCAGCTTCTTGCCCAGCCCGCCCACCAGGAACGGGGTGAGCAGCGTCGGCACGCCGAGACTGGCAAAGAGCTCAAATCCCTCCAACAACTTGACCTCGTCCTGGATGCCGGCGATCAACTGCGTGGCAACTTCCCCGGGGAACAGGTCTTTGGCCTTCTTGAAGGCTTTGATATAATCTGCGATTCGCCGATGGCCCTTGGCGTTCGGCATGAGGTTCTTGCGCTCGGTTTCGTCATACACGTCAACGTCCAGCTGAATGTCGGTATAACCGGCATCGCGCAGGGCGTACAGCCACTTCTCGTCAATCGGCGGCTCAATGACAGCGCGAATATAGGAGGTCTTGGGCAAGTACCCGAGCCTGGCCTTGATGGCCTCGAGCACCTGGATATACACCGCGGCGCCTTTATCGGGTCCGGGCAGCGTGCCCGCGTCCACGGTTATCGAGAACTTGCCGATCTCAGGGCCGATCTCATCGACCGCCGCTTCGACCGCCTTGCCCAAGCCTTCGAACCAACCCTCCTGCTTGTAGAGCACCTTGTCCTCGTCATAGTTGCCCGGGATGCAGCAAAAGCGGCAGGCGGTCTTGGTCTTGGTGTATGTGCAACCCCAGGAAGGCCAGATGCAGAGGCCATTATAGCAGGCCAACGACACGAACGGGAATTTGCCGCCCGTGACGTCCAAAGTCGCGTTCTCGTTTTCCGGGAAATCCTCCTGCCCGCAGGGGGTCAAGACACTGGAAACGCCCTCGTCAAGAAACACGGCGGTTTCCGCTCCGCCATTCTTGTTCTTCTTGAATGCCCATTGGTGATTCCAGAACTTGGGCCGTTTGTAGAAGCTGATGTTCGTGAAAAACTCTCCGTTCTCAAACACCTGCAACTGGCCGTCAACTCTCCTCACCTCGAATGGCGAGTGGGCATGGCCATAGGCCGTGAACGAGAAGGGACCCGTGATGTCATCGCCGATCCAGGTCAGCGGCGCGTGGTAATAGCCCTCATCCAACAACTCCTGCTTCAACTGGGGGGTTATCTTCAAGCCGTGCCCCATGATTTTGATCTTCTGATCAACTGCCTCGTCGAGTACTGCCATGATGTTGCGTCTTTCTCAAAGCCGCCTCCAGAGGACCGGTCAGAAGCCACGTTAAATGTTCGGTTTAGATTGTTCGAGCCTCCAGTAGTCTGGTGGGAGTTTGAGAACTCCAGTCATCCGGTCATTCCTCTGACATCCGTTCTTGCTCCATAGCAAAAACATTAAGTCAGTCAATGTAGTATAGATTACTCCATCGGTTCATCTCCGCCAACCCTGCATTGCCATTCATTCACCGTCTATTGGTCTCCTTTCTTGGATGGGACCAACGACCGCTTCCATGAATTCTGTTGACAAAATGCGCATTATATCTATCATATCACTAGAGTTAGTAGAGTATTATCAGTCATGAAACAACCAACACAGGTAAGAATCTTATGAGAGTCCAAATTTCGTTGAATTCCGCCGACACCTTAGCTTCACGGTCGGCTCATCGAGCCTTCCAGAGTCGCACCCACGGGACGAAGTCCGAGGGCCATCGTTACGAACGGCGAAAGGTGCGCGAGTATCTCCGCCACTCTGATGTAGGTGCCGAGGACCTCCCGGATTGGAGCGAACACTGATTCTTGATAAGTGACGCGCTCCAATTAAGGCAAATGACCCACATCGAGAAATTCCTCAAACTCGCCGCCGATGCCCGAACGCGCACCTGGGAGATCTCCCCAGCGGACGTCCCGGCAGCCCTGGATCAGCCCAACGCCATTCTGATCGATGTTCGAGAGGATGACGAGTGGCGCGAAGGCCATGCTCGAGGCGCCCGGCATTTGAGCCGGGGCATCATCGAATTTGAGATCCAGGAGCACGCACCAGACTTAAACATCCCGATCATTCTGTGTTGCGGTCACGGTCGCCGCTCCGCGCTCGTCGCCGATAACCTGCAGAAAATGGGTTACAACAACGTAGTGGCCGTAGCCGGGGGCTTTGAAGCCTGGCAAGCAGCGGGGCTACCCGTTGAACGCGGCGATTGAGTGGCGGTGGACCGGCTAAAGGAGCGGGGAGATATCCGCGAAGAACTTCGCCTGGGCGTCGTCCCAATCCTTGGCGATGAGGGTGATGGGGAAAAGATCGAGCTTGGGCAACCGATCCCGGTGCCTCTCCAGGACATCGGCATTAATGGGGCGATAGCCGTGCCGCGCAATGATCTCCTGAGCATCATCGCTGAACAGTAATCCAAGATGGGCCTCCGCATAAACTCGGGTGTGGTGGCGGGAGATGTTCGCATCGACCCGCGCGGCGCTAGGCTCAGCCTGGATACTGACGAGCGGATAGACAATCTTCACGGTCAAACGGATTCCATGCTTTTTGGCATACTCAGCGACAAACTGCCGGTTGATCTCGTTGAACAAATCAGCGGTCGGCGCGTAAGAGACATTGAGCAACTCACCCGCGTGGTTGAAGTCAAGATTGTGGATCGTAACCAACCCTGCCGCGACCACCACGGCGGCGAGTGCGAAGGAGTTCAGCCATTTCGTCTTCATGGGTGGTAATGCCGGAGGTCCCGAAGCCCGCGACAGCAGCCACCTCCCCATCGATATGGCCACGCAGGCAAGCAGGTGAGGTCCATTCGGTGGGACACCTCATGCTCTCATAAACTGAAGTGGGGATGCCATCGCCAAAAAACTCGGGCAACTATCCCGGTACGACAGATAAAGCTCGTGATGGCCACAGAGTCCATCCTGGGCCCGCACCGACGCAAAACCGGAACTCATGGCCGTGAGCCCGTGAAACGTCTGTTCGAGAAATACAGGATCGTTTTGAAAGTGAACGCAGTTCCCACAGATTGGCTTGGCCCGTTCCATTTCGTTTTGTTCGTTGGTTTAGTGTGTTGCGACCCCAGCCCAGTACTGGCCGAAGACCACGACAGACAAGATATAACCCAGGATCACATTGACGATCACCCCGGCGGTAAACGCCAGAAACGGCCTGCTACCCGCCGCGGTGAATTCCCGGAATCGCGTCGTAAGACCGATACTCAGGAAACTGAACGTGAACGCCCACGTCCGTAGCGCCGTGATCGGGGCGATGAGGAACGGTTTCACCAACTTGTTGTAGTCGCCCAGGGTATAACCGCGCACGATCAGCGTGGTCAGGAGCGAGGCGACAAGGAAGCCAAAGACGAACTTGGGAAACCGCCACCAAATCTGGCCCGCCTGCACCTTGGGGTCAGCCTCGGACCGCTCCCATTTTGTCACGGCGATGAACGCCAGCACAAATGCCCAAATACCGATCCAGACATCGCGCCCAATTACCTTGATGAGCGTGTACGAGGCAAGGGCTTGGTCCGCGGTTCCGGAAATGCCGGTGTCAGGCCCTCCCAAGCCGCCATAGGATTGGGCGGCAGCCAAACCAGCGGCATCCGCGAATTCCGACGTGCCGATCCATGCGCCGCCCACGCCCGTCGGCAGGTGCAAAGCCCGGGACGCCAACGGCAGGGCGAAGATCAGGATGATGGCCCAAAAGACCACCAGGCTGATGGCGATGGGCGGATGCTCCTTCTTGGCTCGCACCGCCCCGGCAACGGCGATGGCTGCGGAAACGCCGCAGACCGCCCCCCCTGCCCCGAGCGTTGCCGCCAGTCGTTGGTCCAAACCCAACTTGCGGGCGACGAAAAAAATGACCGAGAAGGTCGTGATGGAGACGATCGAAGCCTGGAGGATAGCGACCGGTCCCGCCCAAACGATCAGTGTAAACGGCAAAGTGGCCCCGAGCAGGACGATGCCGAGCTTGATGTAAAACTCGACCCGGAAACCTTCGTCCAGCCAGCGAGGCAACCCAATCAGGTTGGAAATGGCCAATCCGAGGAGTAATGCCACCAGCGGCGGCTCCAGATTGTAGCGCTGGGATTGGTCCCAGTTGCCCGCCGCAAAGATGGCAATCGAGATCACGTAAATGAACAGGAACGACGGAATGAATGCCTTCGGTCGCTGTCCGATAAACCAGGTTGCGAAGGTAAAAAGTCCCAGGAGGACGATGAATTGAGCCGCATATCGGAGGACGTTTGCGGAGAACTGGGCAGCCAACTGGGAAAACGTTGACCACTTGGTCGGCGCCACCGCGATCCACGAAATACTGGAACCACCGATAAACAAGGCCGAGGCCAAGAAGACGATCCCCAAGCCCAGCCAGACCGCCCACCAGTCTTCCTTTGACCGAAGTTCCTGCCAGCCCGATCGTCGGACAGAAGCGACTTCTTCTTTCCCTGCTGAAGCAACTACCGATGCGTTCATAGTATTATATCAATTATATCTATTGAGTTACTATAGTATTATCCTGTTGTCCAATTCAAACTCAAGCATTTCGCGGACTCTCGGATTCAGCGCTTACCGGTGGACGGGTTTCAACGCCCGGGGTGGGGTCGGGTCTTTTGGGTCCGGTTGCCAGACCGGAACCGAACCGGAGGAGCATCGAAAATGACCCGTGACCGCGACGTCAGTTCAATTCGCACAATCTCGGAATTCTCCACCGTGATTTCAATCGAACCGAAGCGCAAACCCGCGCACCGCCGTCGAAGGAGTTCCACCCATTCCGTTTTCTGGTCCGGGATGGGCGGCGCCGGGCGACTGCTCAGGTTGAGCCTGGTGATTTCACCTGAGGTCTGCACGGATAGCCTCCCAGTCGCGCAATTGGGCCTCGCCGTTGCGGGTGAACTCTACTTTGCCGGCAATTCTGTTTCCAACTATCCTGCCGGTATATTTGTTGGTCACGACGTTGCCGTTGAATTCTCGTGCCACGAGGAAAGAAACCTGCTCCCCTCCGGCGACCACGCCGTCCGCGATGCTCGCCGCGGACTCCTGCCCGCCTCGGCCGGGTGCGGAAAGTGTTCCCGTAAGTTTTGAATCCTCAACGGCGAGCGTCAAGGTGTTGGTTCGATCCGGCGCACCGTTCCGTCCAGGAGAGCTCCAGGTCCAGACCCCGGCCAGACTGCTGGCGGCGGCGACTTTATCTTTCACGATGGGCTGCCCGGCGTCCTTCCAAGCCCTGAACCCGCCGTCAATCGCGACGACACGGTCGAAATGGTTGGCTTCGAAGTATTCCAGGGCGCGCACGGTTCGGTAATGTCCGACGGCGCTGTGGACGACATAGGACTTGGTCTTATCGGTGATGGTCGCCAGCACGTCTTTATAGGTGGCGTCATCGGTCAGGTTATAATTCTTCGCGTTGGGCAGATGGCCGACGGCGTACTCCTCCGGTGAGCGTGCGTCCAGGATGATGGCGTCGGGATGATCCGCTAAGAACTTCACCGCCTCGGCCACCGAGATCTCCTTGTAATGCGTCTCGTTGACGATCTTGTGGCCGTTCTCATCATAGCCGGGCTTGGGCGCAACCACCGTGATGGCCGCCGCTTCGGTTTGGGTACCGGCATTCTTGGCGACCCAATCGCGCGACTGGGTTTGGCCGTTGCGAACGGTCTCGAATTTGCCGGTGATCTGACCGTCGGCCACGGTGCCGGTATAGGTGGCGGAATTGGTGTTACCGTTGAACACGCGAACCACCTCGAATGAGAGGCGTTTGCCTTCCACCGTGCCGTTGGCTATCTGAGTGTCCACGGGCTTGCCATCACGACCGGGCGTGGAGATCTTGCCGGTCAATCGCGAACCGTCGGCCTTCAGCGAGAGGACGCTTTGGCGCTCCGGTCCGCCGTTGCGACCTGGCGTTGTCCAAATCCAGTTGCCATCGGAGTCCGCGGCGTAAGCAACTACGCCGACTAACAGGGCCGAGGCAGCAATGAGGGGGTTCAGGAATAGAGTTTGTTTTTTCATAGGTATAGGTCTTATTTGGTTAAGCGAGAATGTCTTCATGCACCTCGCCCGAGACATCGGTGAGGCGGAAATCACGACCGCCGTAGCGGTAGGTCAGCTTTTCGTGGTCAAGACCGAAAAGGTGCAGCAGAGTGGCATGCAGATCGTGGTAATCCATGCGCCCTTCTACAGAACTAACGCCATAATCATCAGTGGCGCCATAGGAAAAGCCGGGCTTGACCCCACCGCCGGCCATCCACATGGTCCAGCCTTTCGTACTGTGGTCCCGTCCGTCGGGCTTAGGACTGTCGGGCGTTCGCCCGAACTCCCCCCCCCACAAGACCAGCGTGTCCTGAAGCAAGCCCCGTTGCTTCAAATCCGTCAGTAGGGCAGAGATGGGCTGATCCACCGCCCGGGAGCTTTTCTTGAGCCCGGCGTAGAGCTGGCCGTGATGATCCCAATCGTCGTAGCAAACCTCCACAAAGCGCACGCCCGCCTCGACGAAGCGACGGGCGAGCAAGCATTGCCGGGCGAAATCGTCCGTCTCGTCGTTGTTGACGCCGTATAGTTCGAGCGTCGCCGCGGATTCCTTGGATATATCCGTTACCTCCGGCACCTCGGCCTGCATCTTAAAGGCCAATTCGTAGGATTGGATCACGCCCTCGACCTGATGGTCGAGGGTGCCTTTCTTGAACAGATCGTGGTTGAGTTGCTGGATGAAGTCTAGTTGCTTGCGTTGCAAGGCGGCGGTCAGGTTCGCATTCCGGATATTGTTGATGCCGCAATTCCGGATGTCGGTCTTGGACTCGCCGATTCGGGTCGCGGAAAAGACCGAGGGCAAAAAGGCGGACTCATAAGACTGCCCTCCACCGATCGAGAGCGCCGGCTTGATGCTGACGAAACCGGGCAGGTTTTGATTCTCTGTGCCCAATCCTTAAAGCAGCCATGACCCCATGGACGGTCGAACGAACACCGGGCTACCGGTGTGTAACGCCGGCCAAGCCTGCGGATGCAGTGCCGGTGCGTTGGTCCACAGGCCATGCAAAAAGCACAATTCGTCGGCGTGCGTGGCCACGTTCGGAAACAACTCCGAGATCCATTTTCCACTCTGGCCGTATTGCTTGAACGTGAAGGGCGACCCAAGATACTGGCGACCTTCGTTGTCCTTCGAGGGCCGAGTATCGTCGGCTTGAAGCTTCGGTTTGTAATCAAACGTGTCCACGTGCGACGGGCCGCCTTCCATGCCAAGGAAAATGATCCGCTTGGCTCGGGGCGGAAAATGCGGCTTTTTCGGAAGGAGCAAGCTAGCGTCGGATGGCCCCCCGCTTGGTTTGCCATGGCTCTGGTCGGCAGCCAACACCGACCGAGCGGCTAAACCGGCGAAGGCCACGTAGCCAAAGCCCGTGCCGAGAGTCTTTAGCATTTGGCGCCGCGTGAATGACCGTGGAATGATCCCGTCGCAACGCTGAGGATAATAGGTAGATTTCATATGATTGGATTTGTTCTGGATGTGGGACGATCATTGGAGGTAACGAAATTCGGAACTGCCCAGCAGCGCCTGCGCGAACAGGGCTAGAGCGCCTTCCTCCGGCGTGGCCGGCTTCTCCGGCAGCGCCTGGTGAAACACTTTGGGACGCGCGACCCCCGGTGCCAGTTTGCCGACAACCGTGTCGTTGGCTGAGCCCGGTCCCTTGAAAGTGCGCGGACCGCGGAATCCGCCACGAAAGCCGCCTCCTCCGAAGTTGCCCGCGGCCTCCGCCGCCGCCACCGCGCTATTAGTTCCTCCCGGACTCGCCTCCGCTGGGGCGGTAGCGGCAGCGGCCACTATGGGACTGGTTACTGCCATGGGCGCAGGTGGGTCAGATGCCGGAATGTATGGCGTGGGTGCTGGAACGGCGGCGCTGGAATCCAACTCAGGAGTCGAGCTCCGATCCTCCACCTGCGGCGGCGCCATCGCCGCCAGCAACCGGGTCTCCTCTTTGATAAAACTAGCCCCTCGTTTGATTTCGGCTGAGTTTGGCTGACGCTGAAAGATTTCCAGGTAAGCGCGTCGGATCCGCTCAGTCCGAGATAACTTTCTCTTCTCGAGCAACTGACGCGCGAAATGAAGGGCCTCATCCTGCACGAAGGCGTTGTTCATCAGGAACAACGCCTGACTGGGTGAAGTGGTTTCCTCGCGATGCGCTCCCACCAGATTGGGGTTCGGCAGATCGAACAGCGAAAGAGCCTCCGGCACCATATCGCGGGGCAAGGGCGAATAAACGCTGCGTTTGTAATAACTGGAGAGTGACAGGTTCACCGTCACTTTGAGGCGGCCTTTGCCGCCTCCTTTGCCGCCTGGAGTTTCATTTTGGCCGCTTGGAGAGCTAACTCGACCCACTCCTCCGTCAGTTGTCGAAAGGC
>Ga0316217_10000506_pt1 | contig 55957 bp, 43 predicted proteins | sample 1anoAmetaG_FD_203633 | JGI IMG/M metagenome (GOLD analysis project Ga0316217, IMG submission 203633) | Freshwater microbial communities from Trout Bog Lake, Wisconsin, USA - 1anoA | ecosystem: Environmental > Aquatic > Freshwater > Lake > Hypolimnion/Profundal zone | place: USA: Wisconsin...
AAGCCCACCGGGATGCCGGAGGCCTCCGTCAGGAGGCTGCGTTTGGCGCCCTGCTTGCCCCGATCCGTTGGGTTCGGACCTGTTTTTTGGTTCCAGCCAAAGGCGCCTTGGTCATGGCCCCGTCCATAGATACCCAGGACCAAGCCAGGCCCATCAGTTCGTCATAGGCCAGTAGGCCTTCCCGCCAAAAGGCCTCGAAAACGCCCGCCTCCGTCCACTCCATGAACCGCCGGTGTGCCGAACTGCTGCTGCAGATGCCGGGGCCAAGGTTCCGGGCCGAACCCTGCCTTTTCTTTCTCCGGGGCCTCCTTGTCTCCGGGTTCTCCAGAATTGGCTTTTCCTTCCTGCCGCCAGGGCGAGCGGACTCTGGCCGGGCGCTGAGGACTCACCCTGAAAAAGCCAATCCTGGAGAACCCGGAGACAAGGAGGCCCCGGAGAAAGAATCAAAGCTTGGCGTCGATAACCCGCTTAAGGCCTCCCTCCTTCAGGGGCCAAGCACGGAAATTCACAAGCAACCCCACCTCCAAACCTGAGAAGCGCAGATAGCTGTTCACCTGGGCAACATGAACATCTGCGAGGTGGTCGACCGCCTTGGCCTCAACCACCACCTTGTCATCCACAATGAGATCCAGGGCGTAGGCATTGGAAATGCACAAACTCTCGAAGGTAACGTCCAAGCCGACTTCCTGGAGAACCTTGTGACCTTGCTCCCTCAAGGTGTGAGCCAGACAGGCCTTGTAAGGGGCCTCAAGCAGTCCTGGCCCCAAGGCCTTCTGCACCTTGATGGCCGCCCCGATGATGGCCTCCGTTACATCCATATGCGGATGTTCGCCGCTTACATGCTCGCCCCAGAATGGCTTCATGCCCACCTCCTCAGGAAGGTGAGATGCCTACAGAGCGGCCGCTGCTCCAGGGGACGGCCTCATTCCTCGCCCTCGGGCCCAACGACCAGGGCGTCAGATGACCCTAATGGGATAGGCTCTAAGGCAGTGGCTCCCCTGGCTTCCACCCTTCGGCCAGCAGCTGGTCGAGCATGTTCCCCACCTCTTCCCGGGCCCGCAGCTCGTGCACCGGCAGCGCGAGGATGTCGCCCGGGCGGGCCCAGGCCAGGGCCAGGCGCACCGCTTCGCGGTCGGTGGCGATGCGGGGGGTGATGGTCTCCGCGGGCAGGCCCTCGGCCAGCAGCTGGTCGCGGAGGAGGGCGGGCACTTCACCCAGGGTCCGGCCGCGCAGGAAGCTCTCCTCGTCCTTGAGCACCACCAGTCCCGGGCCGAACTTCGCGGCGCTGGCGGCCAGGTCCCGGATCTCGCGGTCGCCGCGGTTCCCGGCCTGCCCCAGGAGGATGCCCAGGCGGCCCCCCTCCGGGGTCCCCGGCACCAGGGTGCGGGCGATGCCCAGGAGCGCCTCCATGCCTTCGGGGTTGTGGGCGTAGTCCATGAGCACCTTCAGGCCCGGCAGGGACCAGTACTCCAGCCGCCCGGGGTTGTCGTGGCGGGAGCCGCCGAAGCGGCGCAGGACCCGGGCGATGACCTCGGCCGGCAGGCCCAGGGCCGAGGCCGCCAGGGCGGCTCCGGCGAGGTTGGTGAGGTTGTAGCGGGCGACGCCCCCCAGGAGGAGGGGCAGGTCCGCCAGGGCCCCGAGACTCACGGTCCGGCCCCCGGCGTGCAGGAGCAGCTCCCCGTCCCCGGGGGCGCAGGTGGCCCCGCCCCGGGCCCGGTGGGCCTGGAGGAGGGGATGGTCGTGGTCCGCGGCAAACCAGCCCTTGAGCAGGTCCAGCGCCTGGGCCCGGGCCACCAGCTCGGGGGTCTCGGCGTTGAGCACCAGCATGCCGCCGGGGCGCAGGGCCCGGGCCAGGCCCAGCTTGGCGTCGGCCAGGCCGCCCAGGTCGTGGATCCCGTACTCCCCGAAGTGGTCCGCGGTGACGTTGGTGACCAGGACGACGTCCGCGGAACTCACCGCCAGGCCCCGGCGCAGGAAGCCGCCCCGGGCGGTCTCCAGGATCGCCGCCTGGACCCTCGGATCGCGCACCACGCGCCGGGCGCCCGCCGGGCCGGAATAGTCGCCCTCCACCACCCGGGCGCCGCCCAGGAAGACCCCGTCCGTGCAGGTATGGCCCCGCTCCCAGCCCTGCTCGGCGCACAGCGCGGACAGCAGGCGCACCGAGGTGGTCTTGCCGTTGGAGCCTGTCACCAGGACGATGGGGATGCCGTGGAGGTCCTCCCAGGGGACATCCCCTTCGGCGGGCAGGGCCTCCAGGGGCCAGGTGCGGCCTCCGGTGCCGGCGCCCAGGGTCAGCAGCTCGTCGTCCAGGAAGGTGGGCAGGCCCCGGGCGGCCGCGGCGCCCAGGAGCTCCATCAGGCCGGGCACCCGCTCGGCCTCCGTGAGCAGGCCCAGGAGCGCCACGGCCCCGGGCAGATCCCCGGGGAGGGGGTGGCCGGGGGCATGGAAGGCGAAACCCGCGCCGTCCAGATCCTCACCCTGCTCGGCCAGGGCGGTGAGCCAGGCCCACTCGTTCACCTCCGTGGCCGTGAGCAGGCGGTCCTCGTTTGCTGCCAGGGCCAGGGAGGCGCCCGTGGCGTGGACCCGCGCCACCCGGGGGCCTTCGGGCCAGCCCAGGCCCTTCAGCAGGCCATGAGCCAGCTCCTCCCACCGCTTCAGGAGCCCGGGCAGGTCCGGGCCGGTCCAGGCCACGTCCAGGACGGCCCCGCACTGGGGGAAGAAGAGGTTCGGCCCCTGGAGACGGCGGCTGTCCTCGAAGGGCTCACGGCTGGGAGAAGGCATGGTCAACGGCTTTCAGTCCTCGGTCTCCTTGGGCAGGTGGACGCCGCGCTCGTCGCGCACCAGGCCGCCCAGTTCCCCGTAGACGGGTTCCGGGGGCGCCAGGGTCAGCTCCTCCTTGGGCTGGGGGAGGGCCCGCTGCGCCGGCGGCCCTTCGGGCTTGAACTTGGTCACCTGCTTCCAGGAGCGGGTCAGCTCGTCCGCGAAGACCAGCAGCAGATCCCCCTGCCGCCCCATGCGCAGGGCGGCCTCGATGGCCAGGGCCTCGTCGGGGATCACGGTGATGGCGGAGGCGCTCACGCCCCGCTCCTTGAGTTCCCCCGCGAGGATGCGGGGCACCTCGTCGCCGTCCCGGCCCCGCAGGGAATCGTCCCGCCGGCAGAAATAGTGGTCGAAGCGCCCGGCCACGGCCGCGGCGATGGCCTTGAGGTCCTCGTCCCGGCGGTCCCCGGGGCCGGCCAGCACCACGATGCGGCGCCCCGTGACGTCCAGGCGCCCGGCGAGGTCGGCCATGACGCCCACGGCGTGGGCGTTATGGCCGTAGTCGAGGATCACCTTGAAGGGATGCTCGTCGTAGATGTTCATGCGGCCCGGGGACTGGAAGAAGCTGGTGTCGAAGGTGCGCAGGCCCTGGCGGATGTGCTCGAGCTTGATGCCCAGCGCGAAGGCCATGCCGGCTGCGAACATGGCGTTCTGCACGTTGTGCAGGGCCCGGCCCTCGAGGGTGGAGGGCAGCAGGTGGGTCCAGAGCAGGGGGATGTGGCGTCCCTTGTCGTAGATCGTGATCATCTGGCCGTTGACGCCCGCCTCCAGGGCCACCGCGCGGCCACCCATGCGGATGTGCTCGCGCACCAGGGAGTGCTCGGGGTTCATGGTGACGTAGCAGATGGAGGCCGCCTCGGTGTGGGCGGACATCCTCAGGACATGCGGGTCGTCGGCGTTGAGCACGGCGCAGTCCCGGGCCACCTCCACCACCACCCGCTTGATCTCGGCGAGCTGCTCCAGGGTGTCGATGCCCTTCATGCCCAGGTGGTCCGAGGCGATGTTGAGCACGGCCCCCACCTCGACGTAGGGCACGCCCATGCCGGCCCGGATCAGGCCGCCCCGGGCCATCTCCAGGACGGCGATGTCGATCTGGGGGTCGGCCAGCACCATGCGCGCGGACACCGGGCCCGTCATGTCCCCTTCCACCGTGCGCTGGCCGTCGATGTAGACGCCGTCGGTGCTGGTCATGCCCGGGGTGAAGCCGGCCATCTTGGCGACGTGGGCCAGCATCCGGGTGGTGGTGGTCTTGCCGTTGGTCCCGGTGATGGCGACCACCGGCACACGCGTGGGGGTCCCCGGCGGGAAGAGCATGTCGATGACCGGGCCGGCGGCATCCCGCGGCGTGCCCTCGCTGGGGAAGACGTGCATGCGGAAGCCCGGGGCCGCGTTCACTTCGCAGATGCCGCCGCCGATGCTCTTGTAGCTCTCGCTGATGTCCCGGGTGAGGAAGTCCACCCCGCCCACGTCCAGGCCGATGGCCCGGATGGCCCGGATGGCCATCTCCCGGTTGTCGGGGTGGATGATGTCCGTGACGTCCGTGGCGGTGCCGCCGGTGGAGAGGTTGCCGGTGGCGCGCAGGAAGACGATCTCGCCTGCCGGGGGCACCGAGTCCTTGGTGTAGCCCATGCGCTCGAGCATCATGTCCGCCTGGGCGTCCAGCTGGAGCCGGGTGAGCACCTTCTCGTGGCCCACGCCCCTGCGGGGATCCTGGTTCACCCGCTCCACCAGGGCCTCCACGGTGCTCACCCCGTCACCCACCACGTTCCCCGGGGTGCGGCGCGTGGCCGCCACCAGGTCGCCGTTGACGACCAGGAGCCGGTGGTCGTCGCCCTCCATGAAGCTCTCCACGATGATGGACCGGGAGTGCTCCCGGGCCGCCTCGAAGCCCACCTTGAGCTCCTCGTCGTTCATGATGCGGATGGTGATGCCCCGGCCGTGGTTGCCGTTGTAGGGCTTGGTCACGACGGGGTAGCCGATGCGCCGGGCGGCGCGCCGGGCCTCCCCCTCGGTCTGCACCAGCTCCTGGCGCGGCACCGGCAGGCCGAGGGAGCCCAGCACCTTGTTGGTCTCCTCCTTGTCGCTGGCCAGCTCCACGGCGATGTGGGAGGTGCGGCCGGTGATGGTGGCCTGGATGCGCTGCTGGTACCTGCCGTAGCCCAGCTGCACCAGGGACTGGTCGTTCAACCTCAGCCAGGGGATCTTGCGCTCCTCGGCGGCGTGCACGATGGAGGCCGTGCTGGGACCCAGGGCCCGGCGCTGGGCGTAGCGGATGTAGTCGTAGCGGGCCTGGGCCCAGTTCCAGTCCTCGGGCAGCTCGAAGCCGCCCCGCAGGTCCCCGGGCAGGAGCGACATGAGCAGGCGCATGGCCAGCTCCCCGGCCTCGATGCCCTCTTCCCTTTGAGCGTACTCGTAGACCACGGTGTAGACCCCGGGCTGGCCGCCGTCCCTCGTCTTGCCGAAGGTGACGCTCTCGCCCGCCATGTTCTGGAGCTCGATGGCGACATGCTCCAGGACGTGGCCCAGCCAGGTGCCCTCGTCCTCCCGCATGCGCCGGATGAAGCCGCCGGGTTCCCCATAGGAGCAGCCGTGCTCCTGGAGGCCCGGGAGGGCTTCCACCAGGCCGTCCACATAGGCCGAGCCCAGGCGGGCCGTGGGCCACGCCTCCAGCTCCCCCAGGTCCAGCAGGAGCCGGATGACCGGGAAGTGGGCGTAGAGCGAGGGCCCCAGGAAGACGTTTCGTTCGAGAATGCGCATGGCCTACTCCTTGGTGCGGACTAAGGAACCTGCGGAAGCCTTCTTGGTGTGGAGATTGAACGTCGCGCCTTCCACGAGGATGTGGAGGACGATGCCGAGCATGCAGACCGGCTCGCCTTCGGCGACCAGGTCCATGGAGGAGAATTCGATCCCGGTGGAATCCACCACCGTCACCGCGCCGGCGCCCACCACTTCGATAACATCGTCGGGCCCGATGAAGGCGGCGGTGTCCTCGTCCAGGCCGATGCCCAGGGCGAAGGGATTGTAGGACTGGGCCGAGAGCAGGCGTCCCAGGCGGTCCCGCTGGCGGAAGTGCTGGTCGATGACGAAGCGGTTGGTGAGGCCCAGGCCCGGGGCCAGGCTCACCTTGCCGGCGGTGGGGGTGGTGCCCTCGTCCCCGAAGGCGATCATGTGCTCGCTGAGGAAGCTGGCCCCCGCGCTGGTGCCGGCCACGTGCACGCCGGCGGCGTTGAGGTTCCGGATCAGCTTGGCCACGGGCGTTCCACCCAGGATGGTGGACAGGCGGAGCTGGTTGCCGCCCGTGAAGAAGATGCCCGAGGCCTCCCGGATGCGGTCGAGGCGGTTGCCCTCGGCGCAGTCCCGCCGGGTGTCGAAGGGGATGCTGGTGGCCCGCTTCACATCCAGGTCCAGGAAGACCTGCTCGTAGTTGGGGCCGGTCCGCTCCAGGCGGCTGGCGGTGGGCAGGATGACGATGTCGGCGTCGCGGCCGCCGCACAGCTTGACGAAGCGGCTGAGGATCCGGGGATCGTTGTCCCGCCCCTCCGCGCCCCCGATGGGGATGATCCAGCCCCGGTCCACGCCGTCCACGAGCTTGCTGGGACTCATCGGGCACCTCGGCTCACGTCGACCGCTACCTGAAATCGCGTCATTCGCATCCTGCCATCCTTTCAAACCGCTCGTACGGTCCCCGTCGCAGGACACCGCCGTCCTTCACGAACCACTCCCCCCGGAGGAGGACGCTCACCGGCCAGCCGGCACCGTCCAGGACCACCAGATCCGCGTCGCACCCCGGGGCGATCCGCCCCTTGTTGGGCAGGCGAAGCAGCCGTGCGGCATTGAGGGTGAAGGCGGGCAGAACCCGCTCCAGGGGCTCGCCGCCGGCCACCAGGGCCTGGAGGGTTTCCGCCAGGGCCCGGGGCTGGCCGACGCCCAGGCCAATGGGCTGGCCTTCCGCATCGAAGACCGGCAGGCAGCCCCCGCCGTCCGAGGATAGGGTGACCCGTTCCGCCGGCGCGCCCGAGGCCAGGTAGCGCAGGAGGGCTTCGCCGGCCTCCCAGCCGTCCTCGTCCGCGTCCACGGGAAAGGCCGTCAAATCGACATTGCAGCCGCGCCGGGCCAGTTCGATGGCCTCGTCGAACAGGGCCTTGCGCCGGTTCACGTGGGTGGGATGGAAGACCCTCGGCGGCAGCTCCGAGGTGTCCAGGGCCTCGCGCACCAGGGCCAGGCCCCGGGGGCCGTCGCCCAGATGGAGGTGCAGGATGCCCGCCTTGCCGCCCATGAGCCCGCCCACGTGGGCGTCGGCCGCCACGCGCAGCAGCTCGGCGAGGGTGGGCTGACTGGAACGGTGGTCGCTGAGGGCCAGCTCCCCCACGCCGATCAGGCAGTCCACCAGGGTCAGGTCGCCGCGCACCGAACCGGTCAAGGTCGTGGGCGGGAGGTGGTAGCCCCCGGTGTAGCCGTAGGCGGACAGCCCCAGGGCCCGCAGCCCGTTGAGAGTGGTCACCAGCTCAGCGGTGGAGCGGATGACGTCGTCCGTGCCCAGGACGCCCACCACCGTGGTCACCCCCGCCCGGGTGAAGCGGGACAGGGGCACGGGCGGAACCCGGGTATGGGGACCCGCCTCGCCACCGCCGCCGGTGACGTGGGCGTGGAGATCAATTAAGCCCGGCACCAGGCGCGCGCCCTCCAGGTCGGTGACTTCAAGTTCAGCGGCCCCCGGCAGGAAGGCAGGCATACCCTGCCCCATCCAGAGCACCTGGCCACCGCCCAGGAGCAGGCTCCGGAGGCCGAGGGGTTCCGGGGCATAGACCTGCGCGTTCGTAAGCAGCCTCAGGAGGCTTTTCGGATTGCTGGAGCAGGTTTCCATGTTCCATTGTGCGGGTAGGACCTGCCGGGTGTCAAAGCTTGAATGTTCTTCACATAGCCATATCCGGACTCAATTCACCAGGTAGGCGGAGTCGAAACCCACCCGCACCGCCCCCCAGTGGCGTCCGCCGACCTGGATCGGAATGGAGAAATCGCAGATGACCTCGCCCGTGTCCCGGGCGTAGGTCTGCAGCAGGGTCGCCTTGGTGTTGGCCGCGAGCTTGAGGCCCACCCGGTCGTCGAAGATGCGCTTGTGGCGGCAGGCGCCCAGGTCCACGGCGCGGTCGCCGGTGGGCGGGTGCGAGAACTTGCGGTTGTGGGCCGGCGCATAGCCCCGGTCATCCACCGCCAGCGCATAGAGGCAGCCTTCCAGCCCGCCCAGCGTAGCCTCGTAGAGGGCCTGCAGCTCCCCCTCCAGGGCGGCGTCGTAGGCCGTGGTGAAGCGGGGCGGATCGGAGGCCGGGATCCGCTGGTAGGCCCGGTCCCAGATGGGGAGCCCGCGCCGCTCGGCCGCCTCCAGGACTTCCGTGACCCGCTCGGCGAGGGCCCGGGTGGCGGTAAAAAGGTCGTCGAACAGGGTGCCCCCCGTGCGGAAGCCGGTCAGCGCGTCCTGCACGTCCTCCGTGTGGCCCGACAGGAGCAGGATGCCCGCCGCCATCTCGCTGGCCGCCGTGCTGGTGTTCTCGGAACGCGCCTTGATGGTGCCCAGGCGGTCGGCGACATCATGGTTGATGCCATCGAGGCGGGCCACGGCCTCCGTCACCGACGCGATGGCCTCGCCCAGGGCCTTGAAGTCCGTGATGAACCCCGTGAACTGCTCCCGGGTCCGGATGGCCGCTTCGTTGGAAGCCTCGATATTGGCGCGAATGGCATGGTTCTCCGCCTGGGTGGCCTCCACCAGCTGGATCATTTCCGTCGCCTGCGCTTCGATCTCCTCGGTGGCCCTGCCGGTGTTCTCCGCCAGCTTGCGCACCTCCTCGGCCACCACGGCGAAGCCGCGCCCGTGCTGGCCCGCATGGGCGGCCTCGATGGCGGCGTTGAGGGCCAGGAGGTTGGTCTGCTCGGCGATCTTGCGGATCAGCCGGCCCAGTTCATCCACCGTCCGGGTGCGGCTCGCCAGATCGTCGACGATGGCCGAGAAGCGCACGATCTGCCCCGTGATTTCGGCGATGCGCTGCTGCATGTCCGTGATCTCGGCCCGGGCGGTCTCCGCCCCCTCCAGGTTACGGGTGGCGTTGGCGGCCATGTCGGCGGCGCTGGCCGCCACCGATTCGGACAGCCCCATGACCATGGCCGTGGCGGCGGTCACGTGGGCCACCTCCACCTTCTGCTGCTCGGCGTCGCTGGCCACGGCCACCGAGTGGCGGTGCATGCGGGCGGTGGCGATGGCCGTCTTGATGGAGAGCCCGCGGGAGTCGATGATGAGGCGGCGGAAGCGCGCGGTCATCTTGGCCATGGCCTCGGTGATGGGCGCCACCGCCCAGGGCAGGCGTCCGGGCAGCTCCGTGTCCAGGGGTTCCCTGCCCTCCGCCTGAGCGGTCAGTTCTTCGCCGGCCTGGTCGATCTGCGCCATTCCACGAAGGCTCACAAAGCTGATCACGCCCAACCTCCCCGACCAACCTACCCCATTCCCCGCCCCGGCAAAGGAGAATCGGAGCTATAAACTCTTAAATTGAGAGAAGGTGAGCTTACCTCTTCCCGGAGGCCCACGGCAAGGAACGGTTGCGCCGGTAGAGGACCAGGGTTCCCAGGAGGCCGCAGGCCGCCGCGAACATGAGCCAGTAGCCCACCGCCCCCCTGTCCCCCGTGGCCCGGATGAGCCAGGTGGAGATGGCGGGGGTGAATCCGCCGAAGCAGGCCGTGGCCAGGCTGTAGGCCAGGCTGAAGCCGGCGGTGCGCACCTCCACCGGCATGACCTCCGTGAGGGCTACGATCATGGCCCCGTTGTAGCTGCCGTAGAGGAAGGACAGCCACAGTTCCACCAGGAGCATCCTCTGGAAGGAAGGCGCGGCCACCAGCCAGGCCAGGGCCGGGTAGACCGTGAGCAGGGTCAGGACGGTGAAGGTGACGAGGATGGGCTTGCGCCCGATGCGGTCCGAGAGCGCCCCCATGACCGGCAGCCAGAAGAGGTTCGAGGCCCCGACGCAGAAGGTGACGGTCAGGCTGGCCCGGGTGCCGAGCTTGAGGACGGAGCTGCCGAAGGTGGGCGTGTAGACCGTGATCAGGTAGAAGGAGACCGTGGTCATGACCACCAGCAGCATGCCCGCCAGGACGATCCCCGCGTGGGTGACCATGGAGCGGTAGATTTCAAGGGCGGAGGGGCGGTGCTTCCGGGCCAGGAACGCCTCCGTCTCCTGGAGGCTTCCCCGGATGTAGAAGATGAGGGGCACGATCAGACAGCCGATGAAGAAGGGGATCCGCCAGCCCCAGGCCACCACGGCGGCGGGGGCCAGCCAGGCATTGAGGCCGAAGCCGATGACCGCCGCGGCCATGATCGAAAGCTGCTGGCTCCCGGACTGCCAGCTGACGTAGAAACCCTTGTGCCCCGGCGTGGCCATCTCGGCCAGGTACACCGACACGCCGCCCAGCTCCACCCCCGCCGAGAAGCCCTGGAACAGGCGCCCCAGGAGGACCAGCAGGGGGGCGAGGACCCCGAGGGTGGCGTAGCCGGGCACGAAGGCGATGAGGACCGTGCCCATGGCCATGAAGGTGAAGGTGACGATCAGGCCCTGGCGGCGCCCCACCCGGTCGAGGTAGGCCCCCAGGAGGATGGCCCCCAGGGGCCGCATGAGAAAGCCCGCGCCGAAGGTCCCGAAGGTGAGCATAAGGGAGGCGAACTCGCTGCTGACCGGGAAGAAGGTCCGGGCGATGGGGCCGGCGTAGAACCCGAAGAGGAAGAAGTCGAACATCTCCAGGAAATTCCCGCTGGTGACCCGGAGGACCGCCCCGAGCCTGGAAGGTCGGCTTGCCGCCTCTGCCATACTGGGTCTCCGAAAAGTGAGTCTTGGGAATGGGAGTCAGGAGGAGATCGTGCCAGCTTTTGCCGCGAATCTGACCATGCTTTTCACCGAGGTCCCCTTCCTCGAGCGCTTCGCCCTGGCCCGGGAGGCCGGGTTCACGGCCGTGGAGTACCTTCTGCCCTACGACTACCCGGCCGGGGAACTGAAAGCCCGCCTGGAGGCCAACCACCTCAAGCAGGTGCTCTTCAACCTGCCCTGCGGGGACTGGGCCCTGGGTGAGCGGGGCATCGCCTCCCATCCGGGGCGGGTGGAGGAGTTCCGCGCCGGGGTGGCCACGGCCGTGGCCTATGCGGAGGCCCTGGGCGTCCCCACCCTCAACTGCCTGGCCGGCAAGCGGGTCCCGGGCGTGGACGATCCCGGCCACTGGGACACCTACGCGGCCAACCTGGCCTTCGCCGCGCGGACACTGGCGGAGCGAGGCCTGCGGCTGGTGATCGAGCCCATCAACCATTTCGACATGCCCGGCTTCCTCCTCAACCGCACGGACCAGGCGCTGGAGCTCCTGGACCGGGTGGGCGCCCCCAACCTGTTCATCCAGTACGACGTCTACCACGCCCAGCGGGAGGAGGGCGAGCTCGCGGGCACCCTCCGCAAGCATCTGCCCCGCATCGGCCATATCCAGATCGCCGACAACCCCGGCCGCCACCAGCCCGGCACGGGCGAGATCAACTTCCCGTTCCTCTTCGGCGAACTGGACCGGCTGGGCTACGCAGGGCACGTCGGCCTGGAATACAGCCCCAGCCCCGACACCCGGTCGAGCCTGGGCTGGATGCCGTAGCTACCAGGAACTGCCGGGCCCGGGTTGACTCCTCATGAGCCGGGTCGGCAGGAGGAAGAGCCCGATGATCAGGCTGAGCACCCCCACCGTCGCCAGCCCGAGGATGCGGAAGGGCAGGAGCACCAGCCAGACGAAGGGGTACAGCACCAGCAGGAGCAGCGCCAGGGGCCAGCAGAGCACGAACAGGATGCACCAGAGCAGGACTTTGACCATCACAGGCCTCCCTCCCAAGCTTGAAGCCGTCCGCCCGGGCCGCCAGCGCCATTCGGCCAATGCCGCCCAGGGATCGGCGAACGGCGGTCAGCTGAGCACGCCCTTCACGATCCGGCCCTTGGGTTTCGCCCTGGGTTTGGGTTTCGGCTTGGGCTTGGCCGGGGGCTTGGGGGGGGCTTCAACCCGCTCACGTGCCACCGCCTTGGCCAGGCCGGCAGCTTTGGCAACCCGGGGCTGGGGCTTTGCTCGTCCGCTCTTCTTCTCTTCCGCCGCAGGGGTCTCCGCCGGAGCGGGGGCCATTTCAAGGCCGAACAGGGCCGACAGGTCATCCTCGGCCAGGATGCGCTCCGCCGAGGGCTTTTCGGGGGCCAGCGCTGCGCCCGCCGCGGCGTGGGCCAGGAGGTCCGTGCCGTCCACGCCCCGCAGGCGGAACAGCAGCTCGGGTTCCGCATCGAGACGCGCCCCGATGCCGTAGAGCACGGCGGCCACGTGCTTGCACATGTAGGCGGAATCCGGACAGGAGCAGGAGAACCGGATCTCCTTCGGGGCCGGGAACAACCCGGTGCCCTGCAGGCAGAGGCGCGCCATCACCCCCTGGCTGAAGCGGCCCTGGAGGAGCTCCACCAGGGAGGCGATGCCGCTCCCGCAGTCCTGGCACAGGCTCTGCCACCGGGGCCCGGGCACGGCCTGCACCTCCACCCGCACCCGGTAGAGGCTCGAGCCGCTCACCTGGGCCGTGACGAGGCCAGGGGCGATCTGCAGGTCCACCACCGAGCCGTTGCGCACGTAGGTGCGGCCCCGGGGCAAGCGGTTGGCGTAGTCGCTGTAGTGCTCGAGGTTCTCGCACCAGGCCTTGCCCCAGAAGGTGGTGGCGATGGCGCGGCCGGAGATTACCACGGGCGAGACCGTCTGGCCTTGCCTGCGCTGCTTTGCCACGGCCTTCTCGGCCTTGCGGCGGCGCTCGGCGACGGGGACGTAGGGGGCCCATCCATGGTCGGACATGGTTCACTCCTCCAGGGCGGCGTTCAGGTCCAGGGAGACCAGCCGCAGCAGTTCGTCATCCTTGAGCCCGGTGAGGTCCAGTTCCCTGCCGCCTTCGAGCAGATCCTGGGAGAGCTGGCGCTTGGACTCGATGAGGGCGTCGATCTTCTCCTCCACCGTGCCCCGGCAGATGAACTTGTGCACCATCACGTTGCGCTTCTGGCCGATGCGGAAGGCGCGGTCCGTGGCCTGGTTCTCCACGGAGGGGTTCCACCAGCGGTCGAAATGGATGACATGGGAGGCCGCCGTGAGGTTCAGGCCTGCCCCCCCGGCCTTGAGCGACAGCACGAAGAAGGGCACCGTCCCGTCCTCCTGGAAGCGCTGGACGAGCTCCCGCCGCCTGCCCACCGGGGTCTCCCCGTGGAGCACCAGCCCGGCCCGGCCGAAGATCCCGCCCAGGAAGGCCGCCAGGGGCCCGGCGGTCTCCCGGAACTGGGTGAACACCAGCACCTTCTCCTGGCGCGAGGCGATGGTCTCGCACAGTTCCCGCAGCCGCCCGAACTTGCCGCTGGCCTCGGGCCGCCAGGCGCCGTCGCCCACCCACTGGGAGGGGTGGTTGCAGATCTGCTTGAAGCGCATGAGGAAGGACAGGACCAGGCCCCTGCGCTGGATGCCCTCGGCGGCTTCGAGCTGGTCCATCAGCTCCCGGACCGAGTCCTGGTAGAGGGCCGCCTGCACCTTGCCCAGGGGGCAGTAGGCCTTGAGTTCGGTCTTGTCGGGCAGGTCCTGGATCACCCTCTTGTCCGTCTTCACCCGGCGCAGGAGGTAGGGCCGCACCAGGTCCCGCAGGGGGCCGTAGGCATTGCCCGGGCGGTCGGCAAGCCCGCGGGTGTAGGCGGTGAAGGCCTTCGCGGAGCCCAGGAGGCCCGGGTTGAGGAAGTCGAAGATGGACCAGAGGTCCCCCAGGCGGTTCTCCACGGGGGTCCCCGTGAGGGCGATGCGCGAGTCGGCCTTGAGCTGCTTGACCTGCCGGGTCTGCTTGGCGCCGGGGTTCTTGATGGCCTGGGCCTCGTCCAGGATCACGCGCCGGAAGCGGACCTCCTGCAGCCAGGGGCTGCGCAGGACGAACCCGTAGGTCGTGAGCACCAGGTCCGTTCCGGCCACCTCGGGCGGCAGGGTCCGGAGCGTGTCCGCGGGCAGGAAGGAGGGGTGCGCCACGAGGAAGGTCAGGCTGGGCGCGAAGCGCTCCAGCTCCGCGACCCAGTTGGCCAGGAGCGAGGCGGGAGCCACCAGGAGGCTGGGGCCCCGGGCCCCTCCGCGCTTCTGAACCAGGAGGAGGGCGATGACCTGGATCGTCTTGCCCAGGCCCATGTCGTCCGCCAGGCAGGCCCCCAGGCCCAGGCTGGCCAGGAGGTTCAGCCACCGGACTCCGGCCTGCTGGTAGGGCCGAAGCGTGCCTTTGAGCGCCTCGCCGGGCTCCACCATGGCCAGACCCTCGGGAGTGCGGAGTCCCTTGAGGGTCTCCGCCAGCCAGGGCCCGGCCGCGACCCGCGCCCAGTCCGGGCCTTCGGGCACGGGCTCCCCGGCGTCGATGGCGGCGCCCGACAGCATCCGCAGCGCTTCGAACAGGCCGAGGCCGCCGTGGGCCGCGAGCCGTTCGGCCTCCCTGAAGGTGTCCATCATGCCCTGGACCCGCTCCGGGTCCACCTCGACCCAGCGCCCGCGGATGAGCACGAGGCCCTGGGTCGAGGCCAGGAGCGCCTTCACCTCCTCGGCCGTGAGGGCCTCGTCGTCCAGGGTGACTTCCATGCTGAAGTCCAGGAGCGCCTTCATGCCGAAGCCGGAGGGCCGGGTGGCCCCCACCGTGCCCGCCACCCGCGGCCGGGGCGGCCGCCCCGCCTTCCAGGTCGCGGGCATGCGCACCACCACCCCCGCCGCCTCCAGGGCCGGCACGTCCCGCAGGAGCCTGAAGGCCTCCCGCGCGGACCAGCGCAGCGGGTGGAAGAGCTCCTTGGCCTCCACCATGGCCTTGAGCCACCCGCAGCCTTCCGCGGCCCTCTGGATGGGCAGCAGCAGCGAGAGGAGCCGGTCCTTGTCGGCCGCGCCCCCATACTCCTTCAGGGCCTGCGCCAGGGGCAGGTGAAGGGCCCTGCCCTGCCCGGAAAGGCCGCTGGTGTAGGTGGCCAGGAAGGCGAAGGGCACGTCCGGGTCCTTGCGGTTTTCGGCCAGGTTGAAATGGACCCGCCCCATGAGGTTCCAGACGGGATTGAAGGCGCGCAGGAAGTCCTGGAGCCCCTGCCCCGAAGCGGCCTGGGCGGCCCGGAAGGCCTGGGCCAGCGCCTCCCACAGCGCCTCCAGCACCTCGGCCGTGAGGTATTCGGCCCCGGGCATGGGCGGCGCCGCCGCGGCCAGGGCTTCCAGGTCCGGAGGCATGCGGGGCGCCTCCGCCAGCGCCCCGCCCTCGGACCCCATGCAGACCCCCGCCACGAACCGGACCCCGAAGTCCCGCCAGAACCCGAGCCCCGCCGGCAGGACCCGGCCCGCCTCCCCCGCCCCCAGGCGCAGCAGTCCGGCCCCCGACCCCTCCGCGAAGGCCGGGGCCAGGACCTCGACCAGGTCAGGCTCCAGCCTGGGAGCCTCGTCCCAGGGCGCGAGATGCAGGTGACCCGCGGGGTTCAGCCAGAGGGTCTGGTGGAGGCCGGGTCCGTCCATCATGGGCCGGGTCTCCGGTGCACCGGCCCCGGGCCGTCAAGGAAGAACCTGCTTTTGTTTTTTTTCGACATGAGGAGCCGCCGCCTCCCATGACGATGCCAAAGCATCGCGATTTTTGCAAACCCGGGGTCGGCCTCCCGAGCGCGAGCTGGGAAGCGGAAGCTCTATTCCTGACGGGCGGAAGGGAGATTAGCCACGCTATGGAACGGTTGGCGGAGGCCTTGACAGTGGGTTGTAATGGGTTATATTAATCCCATGGCCAAGGTTCTGCTGACCCCGGAAGCCCAAACCGAATTCAACCATTTCCCCAAGGCGCTTAAGCCCAGAGTGCTGAACATCTTCCTGCGCCTCGAAGCGTGGCCTTCAGGGTCCGGGGTAATGAGGAGGAACCATGACCGCCATACCCCTCACCATCCATGGAGAAGAATTTGTCGTTATTCCGAAGGCGGACTATGACCGCCTTCGGGGGCTACCGGATGGCAGTGTGGACGCCGTCGAGTTCGCCCGCGTCTCCATCGCAATGGACCTCAAGGCAATGCGGGAGGCCGCTGGCCTGACCCAAGTGGAATTGGCAAAAAAGATGAAGAGGTCACAGGCCTTCGTGAGTGGAGCGGAAAATGGAACTTCCAGGGTTGGGGAAAGGTACGTCCTGGCGGTGCTGAATGCCTGCGGGCTTCCGGAGGACTGGAAAGGCCAAGGCTGATCAGCCCGAAGCCTTTCCCGCCCGCTACCTTCAATGACGTTCAGGCTGCTCCCGGGGGGGCCTGGGTGCGGGACCGGACGCGGGATGCGGGGCCGGCTGGGCGTGGGGGGCGACAGGCGGACGTTCGGGCTGGGAGGGACGGGCCTTTCCGGGACGCTGCAGAGGATCCGGCATGCGTCCGGGCGTAGGGGGGGGCCGGCCTGCGCTCCGGGTTGGGCCTCCCCATGGGCGCGGGCGTGCTCCTTCGCCGGTTCCCGGGGCCTGGCGGGGCGGAGTGGACGCATGAACCTGGATGCCTGAGGCGTTCGCGATCTCGGGACCTTCACCGCCCCCGTAAGGCAGGGCGAGATGGTTCCGGTAATTCGATGGGCCTACACTCGGTAGGCAAGTGCAACTTCTGGAGGTGCTGCATCATGACTCGAAACCTATACAACCTGCTGCTCGCGGGACCGGCCCTGGTCCAGGTGGTCCCCGCGGCCGCCCAGGGCAAGGGCGTGGTCATGGTTTCGGATCTCAGGGGCTCGGCGACGCTGGGCGACGGCACGACCGCCGTGACCCTAATGCAGGAGCTCCCCGCCGGCAGCGTCGTGCTCCTGGCCAAGGACACCTACCACTTCAAGCTCAAGGACGAGCAGGGGCAGGTGCTGTTCGAGGTCTCCCAGGAGGCGTGCAGCGTCAAGGTGCCCGATCACTTCGCCCTGCCGGACGACATGACCTACCGCTGGGTCCTGGCCAAGTTCGCGAACAACTAGGAAGAACCATGCCTGTTCGTGTTCGTCCGGGCAACCCGAGACTCCGTATCTGAGGGGAAGCGTGTGCGGGGACGTCGCCTGTTCCGAAGCCAGGACCGGCGGGCCTGGCACCGTTCACCGCGCGGAGCCACCTCAGCTTGGATGACAGCAGCGTAGACATCGAGGTTCCTCCCTGTGCCTGACGAATGGTGAAACGGGTCCGCCCGAACCGGTGGCAGGCGGCGTGGCCGTTGCCCACGCAGCGGTCCTCCAGCACGAAGATCTCCCGGCCTCAGAGGCGGGACCTGTGCGACCCGGAAGCGCTGTACATCACACCTCCGGACAGGGGTTTAAGGCACGAACCGAGCCTATTCCTAACTATGTTATTTCCCAACAATAAATAATTCTGTGCTCTTGGTCCGACCGGGGAACTCCATCATATTGATCGCCCCGGTCGCTCAAAGCGGTGGAGCGGCCCTGGACCTAAGGTAGTGGCTCCGGGCCCGGTGTCAGGCAACCTGGTTATCCGTCCGGACCAGGAGCCGCGCCACCCCGACGACGAACAACCCCGAGATCAGCGTGATGGGGATCAGCACGAGCAGCACGTCGGCGGCCGAGCGCCCCACGCCCAGGAGGGAGCCCGCCAGGAGCGGACCCGCGATGGTGCCGAAGCGGCCCGCGGACACCGTGGCGCCCACGCCGGTCGTGCGCACCTCGGGGGCGTAGCAGAGGGGGGCCAGGGCGAAGATGGCGGCCTGGCCGCAGGTGGCCGTGGCGCCCACCCCGGCCGCCAGGGCCAGGGCCCCGTGGAAGCCCAGGGGCACGAAGCCCAGCAGGGCCAGGCCGAGGGCCAGGCCCAGGTAGTTCACCACGGGGGTGGACACCAGGAATTTGCGGTCCAGCAGGATCCCGCTGGCGGCCGCCCCCAGGGAGGCCCCCAGGTTGAAGGCCATCTGCACGGACTGCACCTGGGCGCGGGGCAGGCCGAGGGCGATGAGGAGGGAGGGCATCCACCCCAGCAGGAGGTAGACCACCAGGAGGGTGCCGAAGGTGCCGAGCCACAGGCACGCGGTCACGGCGGCGTGGCCCCGGCCGAACAAGCCCGAGCGCAGGGGGACGGCTCCCGGTCCGGGTACGGCCGGTGCGCCCGGCCGCGCCTGGGGCCCGGGCAGCAGCCACAGGAGCAGGGGCGCCACCAGCACGGGGGCCAGGCCCCCCACCAGGTACACCGGCCGCCAGTCCTGGCCCGACCAGCGGCTCTGCAGCACGGCGCTCGAGAGCAGCGCGCCCAGGGGGATGGCGCAGTAGATGAAGCCCACGGCGCGCTTCTTGAGGTGGGCGGGACTGTGGTCGCTGGCCATGGCGATCACCGCCGGCATGGCCAGCCCCAGCCCCAGGCCGGTGCAGAACCGGGCGGCCAGGAGCCACCCCAGGCCCTGGGCCCCCACCGTGGCCAGGGAGAACACGCCGAAGAGCGCCACCCCGCCCGCCACCACCGGGCGGCGCCCGAAGCGGTCGGCGAACAGCCCCCCCAGGGTCGAGGCCAGGAAGATCCCCAGCGAGCTCGCGCCCAGGAACCAGCCCAGCTGCACGGGCCGCAGGTGGAAGGCCGGCGCGAGCCGCGGGGCCGAGACCCCGGCGGCCTGGAGGTCGAAGCCTTCCAGGAGGATCACCAGGGCGCAGAGCAGCCAGACCCGGGCGGTGCGGAGCTCACGCACGCTGGTTTTGAGAAGGACCTGCTGGGCTGGTTCCACCTGCGGCACTCGGGACCTCATGGACGGGCTGGGACTCCTGGGAGCCTACCATGCCCCCTTCGGGCGGCGCCCCCTGGAGCCAGGCCTGGATCTGCCGGATGATCCAGGGCCCGTCGTCCAGGCTCAGGTCGTGCCCCGCCTCGGGATGGACGGCCAGGGCGCAGTGCCACCGGCGGGCTATGACCTCGGAGCAGCGGGGGTCCACCATGCGGTCCCGGGCGCCCAGGAGGAGCAGGGTGGGCACGGACGCTTGGCCGGGAGCCCGGTACCGGATGCAGGCCAGGAGCTGCCGCAGCACATTGCCCAGGCGCACCGGCCGGTCCTTGCGGATGGCCGTCCAGGCGCCAAGGGCCTCCGGATGCTCCAGGGGCCGGCCGCTGATGAGGGCCCGGATGCGCCGTTCCCGGGCCTCCGGCCCGCGCGCCAGGAAGATCCCCAGGAAGGCCGGCCAGCTCCGCAGGCGCAGCCGGTGGTGCATGGGGCTGAAGTGCCCGAAGCTGGTGTTGATGAGGACGCACCCGGCGATGTCCAGGGGCCGGGCCTGGGCCCAGGCCGCGGAGACCATGCCCCCCATGGACTCGGCCAGCAGGTGGTAGGGCGGCGGCACCTCGAGCCGGACCAGCTCCTCCCGGCAGTGGGCCACCATGGCCTCGATGTGGGTGGGGCTGGGCAGGGCGTTGAAGACGCCGTTGCCGGGCAGGTCCAGGGTCAGCACGCGCGCTTCGGGCAGGGCCTCCTCCAGCAGGCGGGGGAAGTCCCCCCAGTGCCGCTGCTCCTGGGTGAGGCCGCGGAGCAGAATCCAGGTGCTCCCTGAGGTCGTTCCTGAAGGCTCCATCCTCCCAGTGTGGACCTCTTGCTCCCGGGCTGGAAGATCCCGTGGTTTCCTGCCGGGAAATCACTATACTGGGGTCCTCTTTTCCGTTCGTGAGTCGTGCTTGTCCACCACCCGGGAGTCGCCATGGACTGGGATTTCATCATCGTGGGTTCCGGCTTCGGCGGCAGCGTGAGCGCCCTGCGCCTGACGGAGAAGGGCTACAAGGTGCTCGTCCTGGAGAAGGGGCGGCGCCTGGGTCCCGGGGACTTCCCCAAGACGAACTGGAACCTCAAGCGCTTCTTCTGGCTGCCCCGGGTGGGGTTCCGGGGGCTCTTCAAGATGACGTTCCTGGGCCATGTCACCGCCCTGTCGGGGGTGGGGGTGGGGGGCGGCTCCCTGGTCTACGCCAACACCCTGCCCGTGCCCAAGGACCCCTTCTTCCAGGCGCCGAGCTGGAGCCATCTGGCGGACTGGAAAGCCGAGCTGGCCGGGCCCTACCAGACCGTGAAGACCATGCTCGGTGCCACCCGGAACCCCACCGTGACCTACCCCGACGAGGTGCTGCGGGAGGTGGGGAAGGAGATCGGCCGGGAAGCGCACTTCGAAGCCACCGAGGTGGCGGTCTACTTCGGCACCAAGGGCGAGACGGTGGCCGATCCCTTCTTCGGAGGCAAGGGGCCCGACCGCACCGGCTGCAACCTTTGCGGTGGATGCATGCTGGGCTGCCGCCATGGCGCCAAGAACACCCTGGACCGCAACTACCTCTACCTCGCCGAGCAGCAGGGCCTGACCATCGAGCCGGACACGGAGGTGACCTGGGTGAAGCCCCTGGAGGGCGGCGGCTATGAAGTGGAGGCACGCAAAGGCACCCACGCGCTCCCGGCCCTGAACGCCCGGCGCACCTACCGCACCCGGCAGATCATCTTCGCGGGGGGCGTGCTGGGCACGGTGCCCCTGCTCCTGAAGCTCAAGGAGAGCATGGACGGCCTGCCCGCGCTGTCGGCCCGGATAGGGGACTTCGTGCGCACCAACTCCGAGGTCCTCATGGGCATCGTCACGCGCCGGCGGGACAAGGACCTCTCCCAGGGCATCGCCATCGGCTCGATCCTGCACACCGACGAGCACTCCCACCTGGAGCCGGTGCGCTACCCGGCCGGGGCCGGGTTCTTCCGCACCCTCATGCTGCCCGAGGCGCCAGGGGACACGCTGGGCGCGCGGCTCCTCCACGCCCTGGGGGTGATGGTCCGCCACCCCATCCAGACCCTCCGGACCTTCCTGGTGCCCGACTGGGCGAAGTACACCATGATCCTCCTCTACATGCGCACGGTGGACGGGCACATCCGCATGCGCCTGGGCCGTGGCCCGCGCACGGGCTTCCTGAGGGGCGCCGTCACGGAACCCGGGGACGGCCCGGAAGCCAAGGCCTGGGCGCCCGAGGCCACGGACCTGGGCCAGCGGGTGGCGCGGCTCCTGGACGGCTATGCGGCCAGCCTGCTCACGGAGACGCTCCTGGGCATCCCCACCACGGCGCACATCCTCGGAGGCTCGCCCATGGGCGCCACCATCGAGGCCGGGGCCATCGACCACCGGCACCGGCTCTTCGGCTACGAGGGGCTCTACGTCATCGACGGTTCCGCCATCTCCGCCAACCCCGGCGTGAACCCCTCCCTCACCATCGCCGCCCTGGCCGAACGGGCCATGACCTTCATCCCCCAGAAAGGATTGGCCACGCCGTGATCCGAACCATCGCGGACCTGTTCTACGAGGCCCTGGGGCGCGAGCTCCCGGACGCCATGGTCTTCAAGCGGGGGGAGGCCTACGTCCCGCTTGCCCACGTGGAGATCCAGGGCTCGGTGGAACGGCTGGCCCTGGCGCTGCGGGAGGAGGGCCTCCAGGCGGGGGACCGGGTCGCGATCCTGGCCGAGAACTGCCCCGAATGGGCCCTGGCCGATTACGCCTGCGCCATCACCGGCATCATCACGGTGCCCGTGTACCCCACGCTGACGGCGGACCAGACCGGCTTCATCCTCAAGCACAGCGGCGCCCGGATCGTCATTTGCTCCACCCGGAGCCAGCTGAGCAAGATCCTGGCCACCTGGGACCAGCTGCCCGCCCTGGAGACCGCCGTCCTCGTGGCAGGCGAACCCCCCGAAGGTGACGGGCGCAGGATCCTCCGGTTCCAGGATCTGGTGGCCGCCGGCGGCCGCCTTGAGGAACGCAGGCCCCAGGTGCGGGTCTGGGCCGGGGAGCGGGACCCCGGCCAGATCCTCACCCTGATCTACACCTCGGGCACCACCGGCGAGCCCAAGGGCGCCATCCTCACCCACGGCAACCTGGTATCCAACATCCTGAGGGCCCTTGAGATCCTCCAGCTGACGCCGGGCATGAAGTCCTTGAGCTTCCTGCCCCTGTCGCACATCTTCGAGCGGATGGGGGGGCACTACACCATGTTCCGGTGCGGCGTGAGGATCCACTACGTGGCCAACCTGGACACCCTGCCCCAGGCCTTCCAGGAGGTGCGACCCGACGTGTTCCTGGGCGTGCCCCGGGTCTTCGAGAAGGTCCATGCCCGGGTCCAGGAGGCGGTGGACCAGGGCGGCAGGGTCCGGCGGATGCTCTTCAACGGCTGCCTGTGGGTGGGGCGCAAGATGGCCGCGCGCCGCTTCACCGGCGCCAGGCCCGGCCTGTTCCTGGGCTGCCTCTATGCCCTGGCGGACCGGGCCGTGTTCGCCAAGGTCCGCGCCCGCCTGGGGGGCCGCGTGGCCCTTTCGGCCTCGGGTGGGGGGCCCCTGAACCCCGACCTCCTGGAGTTCTTCTGGGCCGCCGGGGTGCCCGTCTTCGAGGGCTACGGACTTTCGGAGACCAGCCCCATCCTCACCCTCCCGGCCTGGGGCCAGGTCCGGCCGGGCTTCGTGGGGCCGCCCATCTTCGACCGGTGGCAGGGCGAGCCCTTTCTCAAGCTGGCCGAGGACGGCGAGATCCTCGTGAAGGGTCCCAACGTGACCCCGGGCTACTGGGACAACCCGCAGGCCACGGCCGAGGCCTTCGATCCCGACGGCTACTTCCGCACCGGGGACATCGGGGCTTTCGACGAGGCGGGCCGGCTCCGGATCACGGACCGCAAGAAGGACCTCCTGGTCACCTCCGGCGGCAAGAACGTCGCCCCCCAGCCCCTGGAAAGGCTCCTGACCCAGGACGCCTACATCGCCCAGGCGGTGGTCCTCGGGGACCAGCGCAACTACCTGGCCGCGATCGTGGTGCCCGATCTGGGACACCTGAGGAGCTGGGCCGAGCGCAAGGGCCTCGCCGGCGGCACGGATGCCGAGCTGCTGGCCCGGCCCGAGGTGAAGGCCAAGCTCATGCGCCGGGTCGACCGGATCAACGAGCATCTGGCCAGCTACCAGTGCATCCGCAAGCTCATCCTGCTCCCGGAGGAACTGACCCAGGAAGCGGGGTTCCTGACCCCGTCCCTGAAGCTCAAGCGCAAGGTGGTCTACGAGCGGTATGCCGGCCAGATCGAGGAGCTCTATGCCGGGAGCGAAGCGCGTCCCCAGGAGACCGCCCGTGTCTAGCCTGGATAGCCTGGCCCGGCAGCGCCTCGTGGTGGTGACCGGCAAGGGTGGCGTGGGCAAGACCACCCTCACCGCGGTGCTGGGCTCGCTCCTGGCGGCGAGGGGCAGGCGGGTGCTGCTGCTGGAGGTGGATCCGCGCGAGAGTCTCCACCAGGCCCTGGGCACCGAGCCCTCCGGGGGCCGGATCGTGGCGGCCGGGCTGGGTTTGGCCATCCAGAACCTCCAGCCGGCCGCCGTGATCGAGGATCTGGTGCGGGAGAAGGTCCCCCTCGCCTACCTGGCCCGGAAGATCACGGAGAGCCCCGCCTTCCGCCAGTTCGTGGACGGCGCCCCCGGCCTCAAGGAGACGGCCCTGCTGGGCTACGCCTACCGGGCCCTCCACGGCGGCCGGGCCGCCGCCTGGGACGTGGTGCTGGTGGACGCCCCGGCCACGGGGCACAGCGCCACCATGATGGCCGCGCCTGGCCTCCTGGCCCAGGCCGCCCAGGGCGGGCAGCTGGGCGAGATGGCCGCGGACCTGGCGTCCTTCCTGGCCGACGCCACCCGCTGCGGGGTGGTGCTCGCCACCCTCGCCGAGGAGATGCCGGTCCAGGAGACCCTGGAGCTGCTGGCCCTCCTCAAAAGCCGGCACGGCATCCGGCCCGAGCTGGTCGTGGCCAATGCCCTCTATCCTCCCCTGGAAGAAGACGGCCTCCGGAACCCCGCCACCGACCTCCTGCGGGCCCGCCGCCGCCTGAACGAGCAGGAGCTCGCGCGCCTGTGGCAGGCCTGGGACGGCCCCCGGGTTGAACTGCCCATGCTGCCCCTGGACAGGGGGCCGGCCCTGGTGGCTGCCCTGGCCGCCCGTTTTGCCGCGGTGGACCCCGAGGTGGACCCATGACCGCCGCTTTGCTGGAGGGCCGCCTCATCGTCGTGGTGGGGGGCGGGGGCGTCGGCAAGACCACCCTGGCGGCGGCCCTGGCCCTGGGCTCGGCCAAGGCAGGCGAGCGGACCCTGGTCATGACCTTCGATCCCTCCCAGCGGCTCAAGGACGCCCTGGGCGTGGCCGAAGGGGCCACCTTCGAGCCCGTGCGCGTGCTGGACAGCGGCGCGGGCTGCCTGGACGCGGCCCTCCTGGACGCCAAGGAAACCTTCGACCGCCTGGTCCACACCTACGCCCCCGACGGGGCCGCGGCCGAACGGATCCTGTCGAACCGCTTCTACCAGGACATGGCCGGAAGGCTCTCGGGGATCCTGGAGTACATGGCCATGGAGCGGCTCTTCGAGATGCAGGCCCGCAACTGCTACGACCGGATCATCCTGGACACGCCCCCCACCCGCCAGGCCATGGACTTCCTCTCGGCCCCCGAGCGCATGATGAACCTCGTGGAGAGCAAGGCCATCCGCTTCGCCCTGGATCCAGTCTGGGACGGCGCGGGCCACCGGAACTTCGCCTTCCGCTTCGTGGCCAAGGGGGCCATGGAGCTGTCCGACCGCCTCATCGGGCACCGCTTCCTCCTGGACGTGGTGGAGTTCATCCGGGCCTTCGCCCCCCTCTTCGAGGGGTTCCGCAGCCGCGCCATGGAGGTCCGGGACCTCCTCGCCGCCGAAGCCACACGGTTCCTCCTGGTGGCCGGCCCGGGCCCGGACCGGGTCCCGGACGCCATGTTCTTCCTGCGCAAGCTCCAGGAGACGGGCCATCACCTGGGCCCCATCCTGGTGAACGCGATCCACCCGGACCCTGGCCCGGCCGCCGGCAGGGGCGAAGGCCCCGCCCTGCTCCGCTACCTGGCCAGCCGGGACCAGCGGGGCCTGGACCTGCTGCGCAGCCTCTTCCCCGGCGAGCGCCGGCTCGTGGCCGTGGGCCTGGAGCCGGTGCCCCCTTCCGATCTGCGCTCCCTGGGCGACCTGTACCGGAAGCTGGAGAAGACCCGCCTAACATGAAATTTTTATCCTGACAAATTTACCGCATTGCGGAAATCCCCTGGCGCGTTTGCCGCAATGCGGTATACTGGAGGTCAGGGAGGGGCCACGGGATGATCCGCCTCATCAAACGCTACGGGGGCGCGAGCCGCAAACTCTACGACACCGAGGAGAGCCGCTACGTCTCCCTGGAGGAACTGTCCGCCTGGATCCGGGCCGGCCAGGAACTCCAGGTCGTCGACAGCGCCACGGGCGAGGACGTGACCGCCCAGACCCTGGCCCAGAGCATCTACGAAGACCAGAGGTGGGGCCACTCCCTCCTCTCCGGGGAGATCCTCCACCAGATCATCCGCAAGGGCAACGAGGCCTTCGCCGAGGGGGTCGGGCAGGTCCAGGCCAAGGTCGAGACCATGGTCCGCACCTCCGTGGGCCGCATCGCCCAGGTGGGCGGCGTCCAGGAGGACATGGAGACCCTGCGCCGCCGTCTGGCGGAACTGGAGGCCTCCCTGGCCGACCTGGAAGGCCGCGCCAAGACCACGCCTGGAGCCTCCGGCTCCCCCCGCCGCACCCGTGCGGCGCGCCCGAAAAGCAGCGCCAGCTAACCCAACCTCCCGGCCCGGGGGCCGGTTCTAAGGAGAATCATCATGGCCACTCGCAAGAAGGAAACCACCCCGCCCGGCCTCAAGGGCGCCGCCTACGAAATCTGGCTGGCGGGCCTCGGGGCCTACAGCATCGCCGGCGAAGAGGGGGGCAAGCTCTTCAAGCACCTCGTCGGCCGGGGCCGCGTGCAGAAGGAAGCCAACAAGGAGATGGTCGAGAATTTCACGGAGCGCGCCCAGGGCCTGAAGGAGAACGCCAAGGAGGCCCTCGGCAGGCTCGCCGTTCCCATCGAGGACGGCCTGGCTTCGGCCATGCAGCGCCTGGGCGTGCCCACCCGCCAGGAGATCCTGAAGCTCACGCACCGGGTCGAGGAGCTCACCAAGCGCGTCGGCAAGGTCAAGGCCGAGCCCGCCAAGCCCAAGGCCGCCGCCCCCAAGGCCAAGGCCGCCAAGCCGCGCGCCAAGGCGGAGACCGCCGCGGCCACGGGCGCCTGAGGGCATCATGGCTTCCCGGGGACGGGGCAAGGGCAGCAAGCTGGGCCTGGCCATGGCCTCGGGCGGCATGCTGGGGGGCGTCTACGAAGTGGGCGCCCTCCGCGCGCTTGAGGAGGCCGTGCGGGGCCTGGATCTGAACCGGATGGACGTCTATGTCGGGGTGAGCGCGGGCGCCTTCGTGGGCTCCCACCTCGTCAACGGAATCACCATCACCGAGATGGTCCACGGCCTGCTGGCGGAGCCGGGCGAGCAGGACCTCTTCGATCCGACCATCTTCTTCAAGCCGGCCTTCGGGGAGCTCCGGCGGCGGGGGCTCCGCCTGCCGGGCGTGATCGCCGACGCCCTCTTCCAGCTTCTGGAAGGGCCCGACGACCCCACCTTCCTGGGACACCTCGCCGGGCTGGGTCCCTCCCTGCCCGTCTGTTTTTTCGACAACGAGGCGATCCGGGCCTACCTGCACCGCACCTTCTCCAGCGGGGGCCGCACCGACGACTTCCGGGAACTGGACCGGAAGTTCTTCGTGGTGGCCACCAATCTGGAGACCGGCGAAGCCGTGCTCTTCGGCCAGGGCGGCCTGGACCACATCCCCATCTCCCGCGCCGTCCAGGCCAGCTCGGCCGTGCCGGGCCTCTACACGCCCGTGGACATCGAGGGCCGGGTCTGCGTGGACGGCGTCCTGCTCAAGACCATGCACTCCACCATCGCCCTGAAGAACGGCGCCGACCTGCTGCTGTGCGTGAATCCCCTGGTGCCCATGAACACAGGGTCCAGGGACGCCCGGGAGGCCCTGGGACGCCGGGCCGTCCAGCGTGGCGGCCTGCCCGCCCTGCTCTCCCAGAGCTTCCGGATCCTCGTCCACTCCCGGGTGGTCCTGGGCATCGAGCGCTCCCGGCTCACCTACCCCGACGCGGACCTGATGCTGTTCGAGCCCAAGCCCACCGAGCACCGCCTGTTCACCAACCTCTTCCGCCTCCACTCCCGCCGCCAGGTGTGCGAGATCGGCTACGAGCAGACCCGCACGGACCTGTGGAACCGCCGGGACACCCTGGGGCCGGTCTTCGCCAGGCACGGCCTCGCCCTGGACCTGGACATCCTGGCCGATGGCCAGCGACGGGTCTGGGACTGCCTGGGGGGCGTCCGGCACAAGCGCACCACCGTCGCCGACCGCCTCGATGCGGCCCTGGCCGCGCTGGAAGCGGCCCTATAGGCTCCTCAGCGCCTCGAACTCGTCCTCGAAGGCCTGGACCAGCTCCGCGGGATCGGGGATCACCGCCTCGTCGGCGATGACCCCCACCTGCACCTTGCCCGAGAAGCTGAGGATGGAGATGCCGATGCCGATCCGGGCCCGCTGGGGCACCCAGAAGAGGAAGGAGCGCACCTGGCGTCCGTCCAGGGTGAGGTCCCGGGAGGGTCCCCGCACGTTGGTGACCACCGCGGTGCACTTGTTGGCGAGGAAATCGATGAGGCCCCGGCTCACGCCCTCGGGGAGGAAGGTCACCAGGGCGCGCTGCAGCTCGTAGATGACCTGGGGCACCACGGAGCCCTTGAGCTGGTCCAGCTGCTGTTTAACCGCCAGGATGCGTTCGCCGTTCCCGTAGGTTCCGGCGGGCAGCTCCAGGGGCACGGGGGCGAACTGGTTGTCGCAGGCCGGGGCCAGGCCCGGCTCCCGCACGTTCACGGGCATGGAGACCAGGAACCGCGCCGGCGGAATCTCCCCATGCTCGGCCAGGTAGGCGGAAAAGGCCCCCGAGACGCTGGCCATGAGCACGTCGTTCACCGTCGCGCCGATCCGGCTCTTGGCCCGCTTGACCACGGCCAGGTCCAGGGGCCGGGTCCAGGCCACGTGCTTGCGTCCGCTCAGGGTCGGCCCGTGCAGGTGGCTGCGGTCCGCCAGCCAGGTCAGGCGCCGCAGGAGGATGCCCGGCGCGCTGAGCGGCATGGCCGCCGCCCGCAGGAGGCGCCCCATCAGGGGGATTTCGGGAGGCGCCGGGAGCGCCTTGCGCTCCGAGCCGCGCCTGGACCTGGGCTTGGGCCTGGCCTTGTCCACCAGGGTGAGCAGCAGGTAGACCAGGGCCACCCCGTCCCCGATGGTGTGGTGGATGCGCACCAGGAGGGCCGTCGCCCCGCCCTCGAGCCCCTCGACCACCTGGACCTGCCACCGGGGATGGTCCCCGTCCAGGGGTCTCCCGGCCTCCCGGCCCACCCAGTTCTGGAGGGCCTTGAGGCTGCGCACGGGCCGGCCGGGCTTGGGGAGGATGTGGCGGTCCAGGTCGAAATGCGGGTCCCGCTCCCAGTACGGGTGCTCGGCGCTGCCGGCGATCCGGCAGTGCAGGCGGTCGAAGTGGCCGGCCTCCGGCCCCTCGAGGATCCGGCTCCGGAAGAGCTCCCTCAGCGACGCGGGGTCGATGGGGTCCATGATGATCACCGCGTTGATGATCATCGGATTCGTGGCGGAATCCTGGAGCCAGATGGCGTCGTTGGAGGCGAGGGGTTCGCGCATGGGTTCACTTTCTGCGAAGGAGCAGCATGAAGGCGAAGAGGAACAGGCCCGAGGCCACGGGCCAGGCGATGCGATGGGAGGCCTGCCCGAGCGCGACGGCCCCCGCGATCAGGCAGGCCCCGGCCACGAGGGGCAGGGTCAGGCCCGCCAGGGGCGGCTCCCTGGGCTCGCGGGCGACCTTCTCCAGCAGCCGCAGTCCGTCCGTGAACAGCATGGGCATCTTGATCATGGCGTCCACCAGCTCGGGGATCCCCCGCATGCCCTCGCTGATGAGCCGCAGGGGGCTGAACTGCTCCACGAAAAGGCCCCGGATGTGGCGCCGGCTCACCTCGGCCACGTCGAAGCCGGGCAGCAGCACGTTGCCCACCCCCTCGAAGGTGATCAGGGCCTTGACCATCAGGACCATCTCCACCGGGAAGTACATGCCATGCTCGGCCCCCTTGGACAGGGACTGGAGGATGAGCTGGCCCAGGGAGAAGTCGGCGAAGTTGGGCGTGCGCTTCCAGCGGTAGGCGATGTCCACGGCGGACCGGCGAAAGCCCTGGGGATCGGCGCCCGGCCCGGGGATGGCGATGGAGGTGAGGTAGCGGGCCGCGTTCTCGGCATCGCCCATCACCAGGGCGAAGTAGTAGTACATCAGCGACCGGCGCAGCTCCTCGTCCAGCCGCCCCACCATGCCCAGGTCGATGAACCCGATGCGGGGGCCCGGCAGGATGATGAGGTTGCCCGGATGCAGGTCGGCGTGGAAGAACCCGTCCCGGTACAGCATGCGGATGATGGCCATGGCCCCCAGGTCGGCCAGGTGGCGCCGCTGCTCCTCGGGAAGGTCCATGGCCTCGGGGGACGCGGGGCTGAGGCCGTCGAAGAACTCCATGCACAGGACGCTTCGCCCTGAGAATTCCCGGTGGATGCGGGGGAACACCACCTCGGGCACGTCCGAGAAGTGCCCGGCGAAGATCTCGGCGTTCTCCGCCTCCAGGCGCAGGTCCACCTCCCGCAGGGTGTAGGTGCAGAACTCCTGCACCAGCTGGCGCGGCTGGAAGCGCGGGATGAGCCCCTGGGCCACGAACCCCAGCATGCGCAGCAGGCGCGCGTCCCGCTCCAGCGTCTCGCGGATGCCGGGCTTGACCACCTTCAGGATCACCCGCTCCCCGTCCACGGTGACCGCGGCGTGGATCTGGCCGATGGACGCCGAGCCCAGGGGGACCGGGTCGATGGACTGGAACATCAGCCCGACCGGCCTCTTCAGGTCCCGCTCGATGGTCTCCTGCAGCACCTCCAGGGGCACGACGGGCAGGTGGTTGAGCAGGTGCTTGAGCTCGTCCGTGATGGGCCGGGGCAGCAGGTCCTCGCGCAGGCTGAGGATCTGGCCCAGCTTGATGTAGGTGGGCCCCAGGCTCTCCAGGCGGCGGCGGAGCTGCACGGGAAAAGGCTGCGCGCGCAGCCCGCGGTCCACGAAGAGCCGCCCCGGCACGGCCGCGCACCAGAGGAGCAGGTAGCGCCCGTTGCGAGGTCCGCCTTCCAGGCGGCGCTGGGCCAGCTGGGAAACCAGCCCGCCGAACAGGATGCCCAGGAAATGCCGGCCCGTGACCAGGAAGCGGCGGATCAGCCCCTGGGGCTTCCAGGTGCGCATGAGCTCGAAACCCATCGCTTCCAGCTGGGCGGCCGCATCCTGGGGCACCGGAGGTCCCCCCCCGGCCGCGGGCGGCTCATGGCTGGTGCTCGTCCCGGACTCAGCGGTTGCGCCCATGTTTTTCATGGGAGGAAACCCATTCAAGGGTCGAGATGGCCGCGCCCAGGGAGATTTCCCCCGCCAGGACCACGCCGGCGATGATCTCCGCGAGCTTGGGGGCCTTCCCGGCTCCCAGACAGCCGAGAACCTGCAGGCACTCGCGCTGGGTGGGCAGCCCCGTGCCCCCGCCGTGGGTGGCCACGATGAGGGAGGGGATCGTGATGGAGATGTAGAGATCCTGCTCCGGCGTCAGCTCCGTGTAGAGGATCGCCGAGGTGCCCTCCGCCACGTTGGCCACGTCCTGGCCCGTGGCCAGGAACATGGCCGCGATGGCGTTGGGGCTGTGCAGGCCGTTGTTGGTGGACCCCGAGAGGATGGCGCCGACGTTGGCCACGCCCCAGTGGTAGGCGAGGGTCTCAGGCTTGACATGGAGGACGTCCCGGATCACCTCCCGCTTGAGGGTGCATTCCGCCGTGACCCGCTTGCCCCGGGTGTGCAGGACATTGACCTGGGAAGCCTTCTTGTCCGTGGCCAGGTTCGATTCCAGGAAGAACCGGCGGACGGTGGCCGCGTTCTGCTCCAGGATCCAGTTGCAGGCGGCGAAGGTGGCCTTGCTCACCATGTTCTGGCCCGCGGCGTCCCCGGTGGTGTAGTTGAAGCGCAGGTAGGCGAACTTGCTCGCCAGGTAGGTCTCCACATGGGTCAGCTTGCCCACCCGGGTCGTGGCCTCGGCCTCCCGCCGGATCTCCTCCATGTGCTCCTGCACCCAGGTCTGGAAGGTCCGGGCCTCCCGGGCGCTCTCGAAGATGAACACCGGCGCCCGCTGCATGTGGTCGTCCTGGACGGTGCAGAGCACCCCGCCCGACAGATTGAGGACCTTCATGCCCCGGCCGTAGGACGCGACCAGGGTGCCCTCGGTGGTGGCCATGGGAATGAGGAACTCGCCCTGGGCATGCTCGCCCCGGATGTGGAGGGGGCCCGCGAAACCCAGCGGGACCTGCACCACGCCCGTGAAGTTCTCGATGTTGCCCTGGGTGACCTCGGGCTCGAAGGAGTACGAGCGGGTGTGCTGCAGGGCCACGCCGGTGCTTTCCTCCACGAAGGCCTGCCGGGCCGCGATGATGGAGGGGGCGTAGTTGTCCTCCTTCGAGCAGGGGACCGTCACCGGCTTGTCCTCGACCCGCGCGGTATGGTCCTCCACCTGGAAGCTGACCGGGCCGAAGCCCTCCACCTCCACGGCGAATTCGATGGCGTGCACCCCATCCTCGATCGTCCGGCCCGGAGCCCTCAGGTGGATCGTCTGTTTCAGGGCGAAGGGCTGGGGCCGCTCCCGGGTCACCTCGTGGGCCCCCCGCCAGGCGCCGTCCCCGAAGTGCACCTCCAGGTCGCCGGCCTTCAGTTCCATGGGCCCGATGCAGACCCGGTCCAGCCTGTGGAGGACCAGGTCCGTCAGGCGGTTCTTGAGGCTGAGCGCGACTCCGCCGGCACCATTGTGCAGCGAGCCGTAGGTATAGAGTCCCTGCAGGATCGAGGTGGGAATCATCGTGGGTTCACCCGGGAAAGGAGGCGGTAAGGAGGTCCCACTATAATTACACTTGGCTGACCCCGCAAGTTCATAGTTGTTCCCGGAAGGGGACCGGGACCCTATTTGAGCTTGGCCTTGATGAGGTCCACCGCGGTCTTGATCTCCTTGGGCGAGAGCTTGCCCTCCTTGAAGAACAGCACCGTGCCGTCCTTGTCCAGGACGATGACCGCGGACTGCTTGGGCTCCAGGTCCCAGGCCTCCCGGGCCACCCCCTTCTCGTCGGCCACGTGGATGGCGTACGGGAATTTCCGCTGGCTGTCCTGGAACTGCCCGAGGGCGAGGCCATGGGTGCCCCACAGGGTGTCGGAGAGGTTGAGGATCGTGATGGTCTTGTAGGGACTGTCCGGGGCCTGCTCGGGCAGCTTGGCCGCGAGGAGGGCGTCGATGTAGTCCTTGTTGACGGAATCGATGCCGATGCGGCCCGCCAGGTGGTAGATGGTGCGGACCCGGCCCTTGGTCTCGGCCAGCGACCAGGGCTTCACGCCGATGGCCCTGCCGTCCAGGACCAGCTTCCCGCGCTCCAGCCGCACCGTGGGCACCAGGGCGCCCTGGTCGGCCACGGCCACGTCGGGCAGCTTCCTGCCCACCACCACCTCGCCTTCCTCGGGCTCCGGCTGGGAACGTTCGGCTGGACTCCTGGGATTCTTCATGGCGCCTCCGGATGAAAAGACTAGGCCAGGGCCTCCTCTTCCGTAGCCAGGATCCTGACCACGGTGTGGAAGTTCGTCATCTGCAGGAGGCTGGAGACCCGGGAATTCACACCGAAGAGCCTCATTTCGCCCCCGGCGGCCTTCACGGCCATGTGCCCCTTCACCAGCGAGCCCAGGCCCGAGGAATCCAGGAACAGGATCCCGGTGCAATCCAGGAGGAGCTTGAGCTGCCCCTGGTCCACGGCCCGGCCCATGGCCTCGCTCAGCTCCTGGGCCCCGTGGCCCAGGGTGATCTTGCCTTGGGGGGCGAGGACAAGCCACCCTTCGACCTGCCGCTCATTGATTTCCATAGGTCACCTCGTGCTCGGATCGGAGTCCGCTCATGGTAACCGCTCCCAGCCCCTGGGCCAAGGTTGTCCCTGGGCCAAGGTGGTCCCCGCCGGGTCCGTGGGCAAACTTGACGGAATCCCGGCGCCATTCGCGTTACCCTGTCCAGGTAAGCGGGAAACCGCTCAGGGAGACGCCAAGCTCCAGTCGCCACAAGCTGTCAGGAGCGCCGACCCGCTCAGGGTCCTCCTGCCGACGAGGTCGTACCATGCCCATTCAAAGCATCCTTGCAGGAACCGGACGCCACCTCCCCGCGGTCGTCGTCCCCAACAGCCATTTCCTCAACCACCGGTTCCACGGTCCGGATCACCGCCCCATCGACAAGCCCGCGGCCGAGATCCTCGAGCAGTTCGAAGCGATCACGGGCATCCGGGAACGCCGCTACGCGCCCGACGACCTGGACACGTCGGACCTGGCCGGACTGGCCGCGGAGGACGCCCTGGCCTCCTCCGGCTTCGACCGCGAGACCCTGGACGCCATCATCGTGGCCCACAATTTCGGGGATGTCCGTGCGGGGACCCACCGCTCGGATCTGTGCCCCTCCCTGGCGGCCCGCGTCAAGGCCCGCCTGGGCATCGCGAACCCCTTCTGCTCGGCCCAGGACCTCATCTTCGGCTGCCCGGGCTGGCTCCAGGGGGTCATCCAGGCCGACTGCATGATCCGGTCCGGTGCGGCCCGGCACGTGCTGGTGATCGGGGCGGAAGCCCTGTCCCGGATCTCGGACCCCCACGACCGGGACAGTCTCATCTACGCCGACGGCGCGGGGGCCGCCATCTTCTCGGGCCGCGCCGGGGACGGGACCGAAGGCATCCTCGCCCATGCGGTCCGGTCGGACACCCTCGCCCACGCCACGCTCCTGAAGATGGGCCCCTCCTACGAAAACGGGGCCTTCCCGGCCGACCTGTTCCTCAAGATGGAGGGCCGCAAGCTCTACAAGTACGCCATCCACCATGTGGCCGGGGCCATCAAGCTGTGCCTGGACCGGGCCGGCCTGGACCTGCGCGACGTGGCCAAGGTCCTCATCCACCAGGCCAACCTCAAGATGGACGAGGCGATCCTGGAAGCCCTCGCCCGGCTCTGCGGCCTGGACAGCGTCCAGGAGGGGCTCATGCCAATGACTATTTCATGGCTGGGCAACAGCTCCGTCGCCACCATCCCCACCATGCTCGACCTCATCCGCAAGGGCGACCTGCCCGGCCATGTCCTCGACCCGGGCGACCTCGTGCTCTTCGCCTCGGTGGGCGCGGGCATGAACATCAACGCGGTGGCCTATCGGATGCCCGCCTGAAGGATCACACTGGACTCCTGTGACCGATCGGAGCGTGCGATGTCCTGGTGGAAACTACCCCTGGTTTGCCTGGCCCTGGCCGGGGCGGCGCGGTCGGAGGACGCCAAACGCCCCTGGGACGTGAACGCCCCCCCGGGCGAGAAGCGCACCGTGAACCTGGACACCCGCACCGGCACCTGGATGACGGTGGACGTGAGCCCCGACGGCCGGCAGATCCTCTTCGACCTCCTGGGGGACCTGTACGTCATGCCCGCCGCCGGCGGCGAGGCCAAGGCCCTGACCCATTCCATGGCCTGGGAGAACCAGGCGCGCTTCTCCCCCGACGGCAAGCGGATCACCTACATGAGCGACGCCGGGGGCGGCGACAACATCTGGGTGATGGACGCCGACGGCAGCAACGCCCACGCCGTCACCAGCGAGGACTTCCGCCTGCTCAGCAACCCCGTGTGGCATCCCGGCGGCGACTACATCGTCGCCCGCAAGCACTTCACGGGCACCCGCTCCCTGGGCTCGGGCGAGCTCTGGATGTACCACGTCTCCGGCGGCAAGGGCGTCCAGCTGGTGGAGAAGCCCAACTGGCAGAAGGACCTGGGCGAGCCCGCCTTCGCGCCGGGGGGCCGCTACCTCTACTATTCCCAGGACACCACGCCCGGCAAGTCCTTCGAGTACAACCGGGACGCCCACGGCCAGATCTTCCAGATCCTGCGCCTGGACCTGAAGACCGGCAAGAGCGAGCCCCTGGTGAGCGGCCCCGGCGGCTCCATCCGGCCCATCCCCTCCCCGGACGGAAAACTATTGGCGTTCGTCCGGCGGGTGGGCAACCAGAGCACGCTGTTCCTCAAAGACCTCGCCGACGGCCGGGAGTTCCCGGTGTGGGGCGGGCTGGAGCGGGACCTGCAGGAGGCCTGGTCCGTGCACGGCGTCTACCCCGCCTTCAGCTGGACTCCCGACGGCCAGGGCCTCGTGGTCTGGGCCCAGGGGAGGATCTGGAACGTGGACTGGCGCCGGAAGACCGCCCGGGAGATCCCCTTCCACGTGGCCGACACCCGCGAAGTGCGCAAGGCCGTGCGGGTCGAGACCCCCGTGGCCCCCGACGCCTTCGACGTCAAGATGCTGCGCTGGGTCAACGTGTCCCCCCGGGACGGGCAGGTGGTCTATTCGGCCCTGGGCCGCCTCTACGCCAGGGCCCTGCCCGAGGGCGAGGCCCGCCGCCTCACGAAGCAGACGGACCACTTCGAGTTCTTCCCCCGCTTCTCCCCGAATGGCAAGGAGGTGGTGTTCGCCACCTGGGACGACGCGAGCCTGGGCACCGTGCGCAAGCTCGACCTCGCCACCGGCCGCGAGACAGTCCTCGTTAAGGAGGCGGGGATGTACGGCGAGCCCGCGTTCTCCCCCGACGGCACGCAGGTGGTCTACGTGAAGTCCCGGGGCGGCTTCCTCACCTCCCCCTGGCATGCCATGGAGACCGGCGTCTACCTGGTGGCCGCCGACGGCAAGGGCACGCCGGTCCGCGTGGCCGCGGACGGCGGGGCTCCCCAGTTCGGCCCGGACGGGACCTCCCTCTATGTCACCCGCTCCGGGGTCAAGGACGAGGTGGAGCTCTACAGCAAGCTGGTGCGCCTCGACCTGGCCGGGGACCTCACCGCCCCCCGGGAGCAGGAGGTCGCCACCAGCGACTTCGCCACCGAATACGCCCTGTCCCCCGACGGGAAGTGGCTGGCCTTCGTGGAACGCTTCCACACCTACGTCACGCCCCTGCCGGTGTCCGGCAAGCCCCTGCACCTGGGGCCCAAGATGGACGCCCTCCCGGTGCGCCAGCTGGACGTGAACGCCGGGCGCTACCTCCACTGGTCGGGCGACAGCAGCAAGGTCCACTTCGCGCTGGGGGACGAGCTCTTCACCCGCGAGCTGAAGGACGCCTTCGCCTTCGTGCCCGGCGCCCCCAGCCCCCTGCCCAAGCCCGCCGAGCACGGCCTGAAGATCGGCTTCCGGCAGGCCGCGGACAAGCCCCGGGCCGTCACCGCCATCACCGGCGCCCGCATCATCACCATGAAGGGCGACGAGGTGATCGAGAACGGCACCCTGATCGTCGAGGACAACCGCATCACGGCCCTGGGCGCCGGCCTCCCGGCCCCCGCCGGAGCCACCGTCGTCGACGGCCGGGGCCGCACCGTCATTCCGGGCCTCATCGATGTCCACTGGCACGGAGCCATGGGCGAGGACGAGATCATCCCCCAGCAGAGCTGGGTGAACTACGCCTCCCTGGCCTTCGGCGTCACCACCCTCCATGACCCCTCCAACTCCACCACGGAGATCTTCTCCCAGAGCGAGCTGCAGAAGGCGGGCGAGGTCGTGGCGCCGCGCATCTTCTCCACCGGGACCATCCTGTACGGCGCCAAGGCCGAGTTCACCGCCGTCGTGAACAACGCGGAGGACGCCCTCACCCACCTCAAGCGCATGAAGGCCGCGGGCGCCATCAGCGTCAAGAGCTACAACCAGCCCCGCCGGGAGCAGCGCCAGCAGATCCTGGAGGCCGCGCGCCAGACCGGCATGATGGTGGTGCCCGAAGGGGGCTCCCTCTTCCAGACCAACATGAACATGATCGTCGACGGGCACACCGGCATCGAGCACGCCATCCCCGTGCCCATCGCCTACGACGACGTCAAGCAGCTGTGGTCCCAAACCCAGGTGGGCTACACGCCCACGCTGATCGTCGGCTACGGCGGCCTGGACGGGGAGCACTACTTCTACGACACCACCGACGTCTGGCGCCACCCGATCCTCTCCACCTTCGTGCCCAGGGCCGTCCTGGAGCCCCGCAGCATCCGCCGGCAGAAGGCCCCCCTGGAGGACTACAACGTCATCCGCATCGCGAAGACGGCCACCGAGCTCTACCATGCCGGCGTCCCGGTAAACATCGGCGCCCACGGCATGCGCGAGGGCCTGGGGGCCCACTGGGAGATGTGGATGTTCGGCCTGGGCGGCATGACCTCCCTGGAGGCCATCCGCACCGCCACCCTGAGCCCCGCCCGCTACCTGGGCATGGACAAGGACCTCGGCTCCCTGGAGCCCGGCAAGCTGGCCGACCTGGTGATCCTGGACGGCGACATCCTGGCCGACATCCGCCAGTCCGACCGGATCCACGCCGTGATGCTCAACGGCCGGCTCTACGACCTGCCCACCCTCAACGAGGTGCTGCCCCGGAACAAGCCTCGCAGGGCGTTCTTCTTCGAGACCGGGGACGGCAGCGCGGTGCCGGTCACCGCCCGCGCCCAGAGCGACGGCGACTAATGGAAGGTGGCCTGGAGCCGCAAGGCATTGTTTCACACGCGGATGCGCGTGCCCGCATGCTGTTCTGCGGTGCGCAGGGTTTCCAGGACCGCTGCGATCCAGTGGGGAGGGAAGCGCTCCGGATCAGTCATCCAGGTCTCGACGTTGGCCACGCCCTCGGTGATGCCCAGGGCCCCGTCGGCCACCGCACTGACCAGGAGCGCGCCGGTCTGTGGCAGCCGGGCGCACCAGTCCAAACCCACGGCCCGGTCGAAACCCTGGGTGAGGCCCTCGAAGGTTTGGTCATTGAAGAAGCGGCGGCGCTGATCAGCCAAATGGTCCGCCGCAATAAGCAATTTCTCATATGAACGCCCGGGGCGCTCTGGAAGGCGGCCCCGCAACTCTTCGTAGAGCCGCTCCAGGTGCCGTTGCAGCAGCAGGCTGGGCATGCCGCGGCAGGCCAGGATTCCAGTCAGCCAGCCAACCCGAGAATGAAGCTCCGGGGGTTCCAAGGCGGCCAAAGTGACCAGCCAGGCGCTGTCGCTTTGGGTAAACCGCCAGCCGCGTTCACCAAAGCGCCAAGGAAGGTAGGGGAATTCGGACCAGCAGCGCTGGCCGGCGCGGCGGGCGGCTTCCAATTCCTGCCGGTCCTGGGCCACGGGATGGGCGCCCGCTTCTGGATTGATGGAAGCCGCTGCCCGGGTCTCCATCCCGCCAGGCAGGGGATGCAGTGCCGCGAGCAGACGCCCGATCCCTGCAAAGGTCCCGGTGGCCGCCTGGACCACGGTTTCGCTTTCGGCACCCGTGAGCGCCAAAGCGTTCATGCGCTCCTTGAAGGCCTGCCAGCGCGCCCGGGCGGCCTCGGGCTGCCAGGAGAAATAGGCCAGGCCATGCTGTGGATCCAGGTCGAAGCTCTGTGCCAGACGTGGCGCCAGGACCTGGGCGCCGCCGATGGAGCCCTCAAGCACGTAGAGATGGCCCAGCAGGGACAGCGGGGCCACCCTGCACCAGGCGAGCATGTGGTGGGTCAGGGCCCGGATGGCATCCTGGGCAGCGGGAGTATCGGCGGCCCCCCAGGGTTCGAAGTAGTCCAGATCAGCCTGGAGCAGATGGAAGCGCCCCAGATCGGCCGTCCACACCCGCTGGAGGCGGGGGTCGCGGGCACGGGTCAGCTCCCGCTCCAGCGCACCATGCAGCACGGCCAGGCCGCGCAGGTGGCCTACGAAGCTGGGCAGCGCCAGGTCGCCCCGGTCCAGGCTCTGGAAATAAGGCAGGTGTTCCAGGTCATGATGGGCACTCAGGGTGGCCCCGCGCAGCACGGTCATCAGGTCTTCTGTGGCCATCTCCTACCCCTCCGTACGTGGCTTCGGTTCGGCCCGCCGTGCTTTGGTCCACTGATAGGGACCCGAGCGCGGCGACCCGCATGGACAGGAAAGGCCGCAGCACGCCCCCGGCTCATGGCCTGCCGAGGCCGACTGTGACCCTGCCGAGCGCGGTCGTCAGCTCGTCCATCGTGAACGGCTTGCTGATGCGGGATAGCTGAGGATCCTGCAGGGCCAGGCGCTCGACCTCCGGGTCATTGCCGCCCGTGGCGATGATGACCGGCAAATCCGGATGGTGCGCGCGCAGGCGCGGCAATGTTCCCGCACCCCCCCAGCCCGGCATGTTCCAGTCCAGGAAGACCACATCGATCTTCAAGCCGGAGGCCAGCAAGGCCAGGGCCTGTTCCCCGCTCCCCACCACGGTGGCGGCATGGCCGAGCGCCTTCATGATCTGGTCCCAGGTCACCTGGAGGAGCTCATCATCATCGATCATGAGCACCCGCAGGGGGCTGCCGGCTGTGATGCTTGGCCTTGGCTCAGGCGGCCCCTCCAGTGCCTCGGGCTGGGCCGGAAGCGTGATCTGGACCCGGGTCCCCCGGCCCGGCTCCGACTCCAGGTTGAGCCGGCCGCCATGGGACTTGACGGTGCTGTATACGATGGCCAGACCGAGCCCGGTCCCCTTGCCCTCCGCCTTGGTCGTGAAGAAAGGTTCAAAGGCCTTGGCCATGACCTCCCTGGGCATGCCCGACCCCGTGTCGAGGACTTCCAGGCTCACCTGATCGGGCTCCAGGTTGCGCGTGCGCAAGGTGAGATCACCCCCAAGGGGCATCGCGTCAACGGCATTGACGCAGAGGTTCATGAGGGCATGGCTGAGGGAGGCGGGGTCCCCCCGGGTCGGCAGGAGCTTCCCTTCCAGATCAAGGGTCAGGCGGATCCGTTGGAAGGTGGTACGGTCCAACAAGGCGGCCTGCTCCCGGATGATCCCATTCAGGTCAAGGTCCTTCACCTCTTCCAGGTGCTTGCGGGCGAAGCCCAGGAGGCCCTTCACCAGGGAGCCGCCACGCTGGCAGGCATTGACGATCGTGTCCAGGCTCAACCGGAGGCTGGTTCCCGGGGGAGCGTGCACGCACTGGACCGTCGCCAGCGCCTGGATGGCGCACAGCACATTGTTCATATCGTGGGCGACGCCGCCCGCGAGACTGCCCATGCTATCCATCTTTTGGGCCTGCTGGAGCTGGCTCTCAAGGAGGCGCTGCCTGTCCTGGCTGGCGAGCGTCTCGGTGATATCCTCCAGGACCAGCACGTGGCTGAGCACCTCGCCCATGGAATCCCGCACGGGAGTGCTGGTGGCGTGCACCCAGAAATGCGAGCCGTCCTTGCGCCGGGCGCGCTGCTGACCACTCCAGGCCTCGCTCTGGCTCAGGCGATCCCCAAGCTCATTCTGGATGATCAATTCATCCCGATCGGGCCGGAGAAGCCCGAGGGGCTGACCCACGATCTCATCCTCTCCGAATCCGAAAAGTCTGCAGAAGGCGGGATTGACGTATTCGATGCCGCCCGTGAGATCGGTCATCACGAAGGCATGGGAGGCCTGGTCGATGGCCGCCATGACCTTGCGCAACCGGTCGTAGGTGGCATCCAGGGCCGTGAGCAGATGCTTGCGTTCGGTGATGTCCGTGAAGGTGGCGAACACCTCGGTGGGCGGGAGACCGCCGGGCCGCCCCAAGGGGATGGCGTCCAGGAGGATCCAGGTCGCACCTCCGGCCAGCCCCAGGATGGTCCCCAGATGCGGCCTGTTGCTTTGGAAGGCTTGGTGGACAGGATGTTCTGCCTCCGGCAGCGGAGTTCCATCCTCCCTGAGGCACGTGGAGAGCAGGTGTTCGAAGGTGTTGCCGGGCCCGGATCCGCCGCGCAGCTCCAGGATCAGGTGGGCCGAGGGGTTGGCCTCCAGGATGCGGCCATCCGGATCGACCCACACCACACCCTGGGCCATGCTCTCGTAGAGCTGGTGGTAGCGGGAGTCCAGGCTGAGCTTCTCCCGCTCGGTCTCCCGGAACTTCCGACGGAGCTCGCGGTTGAGCCGGGCCATTTCATTGGTCGTGGACGTGATCAGCTGCAGGGCCTCAAGCGAGGGCGGCAGCACGCGTTCGCCGATGAAGACCGAGTCCGTTCCCTCGGGGATCCGGATGCCCCGCAGGCGAACCCCCGGCACCACACCCCCCAGGACCTGGTAGGTCTGCAGTTTCAGGGGCAGGGCCTCCTCCTTGGCCTCCTCCACCAGGGCGAGCAGGCTCGTCCAGGAACGGCCATCCTGGTCCGCCCAGAGCGGAAAGAGTTCCTGGAAAGCGGCATTGGCGTCCAGGATCCGCCCATCCGGCGCCAGATGGATCATGACGAAGGACTTGGCCACCTTGGCCAGGAAGCCGGTCATGAGTTCGACGAAGGCGGGATCGAAGCTCTCCCAGGTCACGGCTTCGCCTCCGCCCACCAGCGTTCGGCGAGGAGTACCGCGCCATGGGCATCAGCGACATAGCCGTCGGCCTTGAGCCTCGCAAAGAGGCTCGGGTCGCCATGGAAGGCCTGGCCGCCGACCATGATCCGGAGTCCTTCCAATCCGGGGTGCGCGCGTACGGTCGCGATGAGGCCGGCCACCTCCTGGAGGTGGAACGACAGGGTGATGGAAATCGCCAGCACCTGCGGCCGGAACGCCGCCAGCACCTCCAGAAGCTGCCCCGGGGCCGTGTCCACCCCCAGAAGGCGCGCATCCCACCCCTTGAGTTCCAGGAGGTCCGACACCATCCAGGCCCCGATCTGGTGCTCCTCCCTGGGGGCGGTGCAGACCACGGCGCGTTTCCCGGGCTCGGGGCGGGCATCGAGCCGCTCGTAGGCGCGGACCATCATCCGTGTCGCCAGGGCGGAGGCGATGTGTTCCTCGGCCGGGGAGACTCGGGCCTGCTCCCAGCGCCGCCCGATCTCATGGAGCACCGGGGTGAGGATCTGGAGGTAGAACTCCTCCAGATCCCCGCCGCTTGCCTGCAGCGTGCCGATGAGCGCATCCGCGCCGGGAAGGTCCCCGGCCAGGAAGGCCGCGACCAGCGCATCGAGTTCAGGAGCGGCCATGGGTTCCAGGGCCCGATCGGCCCCCTCCTGCTGGCTGAACTCCTCCTGGCGCTCCACGAGGTTCCCATAAAGTGCCAGGAGGGGCGCGGCCTCCGCACCGGGGAGGTGCTCCGCGATGGCGGTCCGCCAGGCCGTGAAGGCCGCTGGGAAATATGCGGCGGCCAGGCCCCGTGCCCGGAAGACCCGGTACAGCCAGAGGACGTGGCGGGTCAGGAAGCCAGGCTTGCCGAGGGTGAGGAAGGCATCCATGAACTCCGCATGCCTCACCGCGCTTTCCCTGATCAGGGCAAGGCCCTCACCACGCGTCCACTCGGAGACCTCCGCCCGGCTTTCCAGATCCCGGACCACCTGATCCACGAGCGCGCCAAGGACCCCATGGAAGGCTGGCCGGAGATCTGCCAGCGAAGCATCGTTATCAGGTTGTATGGAAGGCAACGAGGATCCTTCACTCGACTCGGGGAGGCCAACACGACCGGGGGCAAAAGGGAGCAATCCTCCGGGCTTGGAACCCGGATTTTCATATGAACACACGGTGTGGGTAAAATTGCAGTTGGCCTAATTTTGAAATCCCCCAGAAAAAACATCAATAGGCAAATATGCAGTTGATAATTTATTAATTCGATACATCGAAACGCCTCCCTCCCCCATCGCCCCCAGGTGCCAATCCTGTAGCTTCAACCAGCCGGGAGGCCCAGCCCTTCCTCCGGTAACGCTGGGCCTGCCCGATTCGACAGGCCTGGGATGCGTAAGGCATAATCAGGCTTTGCCACTGCGGCCACGTCCCGCCGGGAAGCCATGCCCATGCTCAAGCCCGCCCAGGAAACCAACTTCCGCATCCTCTCCGCGGTCGGCTTCACCTTCGTGGCCTACTTCTGCATCGGCGTCCCCCTGGCCACCCTCCCCTCCTACCTCCACCTCCAGCTGGGGCTCAGCACCGGGCTGGCGGGGCTCCTGGTCAGCCTCCAGTACGTCGCCACCTTCGCGAGCCGGCCCCGGGCCGGACACCTGTCGGACACCATCGGGCCCCGGCAAACCGTCCGCTACGGGCTCCTGGCCTGCGCGACCAGCGGGGCCCTCATGGCTATGGCGGCCCTGCTGCGCCATTCGCTCTGGCTGAACCTGGGCACCCTGGCGGTCAGTCGTCTGGCCCTGGGCACCGGGGAGAGCCTGTGTTCCACCGGCTCCACGCTGTGGGGGATCGGCAGGACCGGCGGCCAGCATACGGCCAAGGTCATCTCCTGGAACGGCGTCGCCACGTACGCGGCCCTGGCCGTGGGCGCGCCCCTGGGGGTCCTGGCCACGGCCCACTGGGGCTTCACGGCCGTCGGCGTCATCATCTTCGCCCTGTGCATGGTCAGCTTCGTCGCTGCGACCCGCATGGCGCCTACGCCGCTCTTCTCGGGCAAGCGAGTGGCCACCGGACACCTCTTCCTTCGGGTCACGCCCTATGGCCTGGCCCTTGCCCTGGGCGGGACCGGCTTCGGCGTGATCGCCACCTTCATCACCCTCTATTTCGCCAGCCGGGGCTGGCAGGGGGCGGCGCTCTCGCTGACGATCTACGGCCTGAGCTTCGTCGGCTCGCGCCTCCTGTGCGCGGGCTACATCGACCGGTTCGGCGGCTACCGGGTGGCCATCGTCTCCTTCACCCTGGAGCTGGCGGGGCTCCTCATCCTGGGCCTGGGCCATTCCCAGTTCTCCGCCTACCTCGGCTGCGCCCTGACCGGCATCGGCTTCTCGCCCATCTTCCCCGCCCTCGGGGTGGAAGCCGCCAGCCGCTTCCCCGCCTCCGTGCGGGGCTCGGTCATCGGCCTCTACAGCGCCTTCGCCGATCTGTCCCTGTTCCTGGCGGGTCCGCTGGCGGGCATGGTCATCAGCGCCTTCGGCTACGCCGCCGGCTTTCTCGGCACCGCCGGCGCCGTGGCCGCGGCCCTGGGCGGCAGCATCTGGCTCGCCTCGACGGTCGGCGCGCCTCGGACGGCCGACTGATCTCCCGGCCCGTGCGTGATGGCCCGCCTGTCAGTTCACATCCGGATAGGCGCATAAGCCCATTTTATTCTTGGACTTGATCGTGTTAAATAGGAAGAAACGAACCAAGACAGCCGAGGGGCAACCCTCCCCTTGAAGTCCCCGAACCCAACCCTGCCTTCCGTCCCCGGCTCTTCGCAGTGACGAGGAAAACGTGCCGATCCGCTCCCGATTCCCCAACTGGGCCGAAATGGCCCTGGATGCGCTCCCCGTGCATCTCGCGATCCTGGACCTGGACGGCACGATCCTGAAGGTGAACACCTCCTGGCGGGCCTTCGCCGCGGGGAATGGCGAGGATGCCGGGCAACGGAATGAAGGCGCCAACTACCTGTCCGTATGCGACCGGGCCCAAGGCCCCGGCTCGGAGGGCGCGGCCACCTTCGGCGCAGGCATTCGCGCCGTGAGCCAAGGCCTGAAGGAAGCCTTCGAACTCGAATATCCCTGTCAAGGTCCGGACGGGGACCACTGGTTCCAAGGCAAGGTGACCCGGTTCCTGGGCGGGGACCAGCGCTACTACCTCCTGGTGGCCCACACCGACATCACGGAGCGGAGGAAGGCAGAGGACACCCTGCGGCGCAACCAGGCCATGCTCGCCCGCACCGAGGAGGCGGTGCAGCTGGGGAGCTGGGCCTGGGACGTGGACACCGACACCGTGACCTGGTCGGCGGAGTTGTTCCGGATCCTGCAGGTGGACCCTGCCTTCGGGGCGCCGCCCCTCGCCGAGCAGGGACGGATCTACCAGCCCGACGACATGGCCCGGCTCCGACAGGCTGTGGCCCAAGCCATCGCGGAGGGCCGTCCTTATGACCTCGAGTTGACAGTCATCCGCCCGGAAGGGGAAGCCAGGCTCTGCGCAGCCCGCGGCAACCCTGAGCGGGGCCCCGACGGCAAGGTCCACTTCCTCCATGGCTGGCTCCAGGACATCACGGAGCGCAAGCGGGCGGAAGCGGCCCTGCGGGAGAGTGAGGAACACTACCGGATGCTGTTTGAATCGGCCTTCATGGGCGTGGCGCTGCTGGAGGTCATTCCGGACGCCCAGGGCCAGCCTCGCGACTTCCGTTTCCTCAGGGCGAACGAGACGATGGCGGGCAGATCCGGCCGGCGCGTAGCCGACCTGCTGAACCGCTCCAGCCGCGAACTGTTCCCGGACGCGGAGCCCATATGGATGCGCTTCCTCCGGGTCGCGGCCACGGGCGAACCGGACCATTTTGAACAGTTCATTCCGGCCACCCAAATGCACCTGGACTTTCACGTCAAGCTGATCAAGCCCGGCCTGATCGTCGTCATCACCGAGGACGTCACCGAGCGCAAGCATGCCGAGCGGCTTCACCTGGAACTTGAAGGGGCCCTGCGCTCCCAGGCGGCCCAGCTGCTCAAGGCCCAGGAGGAGGAGCGCCTCAAGGTGTCCCGGGAGATCCACGATGATCTGGGCCAGCTCCTCACGGCCCTCAAACTGGACGTGGGCTGGCTGGCCCGGAAACTGGCCGGGCCGGGGCTGCCCAGGGAGGTCAAGGCCCTGGCCGACCGTGCTGTCCACGCGGCAAGCCTCACCGACGGTGTGCTCGCCACCGTCCAGCGCATCGCGACGGAACTCCGCCCCAGCCTCGTGGACCAGCTGGGACTGGAGGGTGCGCTCCGCCAGGAGGTGCGACAACTCCAGGCGCGTTCCGGCCTCGCTTCCGCGGTGGTGCCGGATGGGCCCTTCCCTGAGGTGCCGGACAGATTCAGGGGGGAGCTCTTCCAGATCTGCCGGGAGGCGCTCACCAATGTCCTGCGCCATGCCCAGGCCACGCGGGTCAAGGTCGGCTGGCGCCAGGAGGGCGGGACGGCGGTCTTCACGGTGACGGATGACGGGCTCGGCATGGGCGCCGTGGATCTGGCGTCCTCCCCCGCCGTGGGGCTGACCGGCATGCGGGAACGGGCCGCCGTGTGCGGCGGCACCCTCACCTTCGAACCGGTCCTTCCCCAGGGCACGAAGGTGACGGTTCGCCTTCCTCTGGCCGGGGCGGGGACGGAAGGAGGCGTGGACCCGTGACCTCCCTCCTGATCGTGGATGACCATGAGATCGTGCGGGGAGGCCTGATCCACTTCCTCCGGGAGGACTTCCCCCGGGCCGTGTTCGGGGAGGCCGGCAGCCTGGCCCAGGCGCGCGCCTGCCTTGCACGGCAGTCCTGGGCTCTGGTGCTGCTGGATATCAACCTTCCGGACGGCAGCGGCCTGGACCTGATCGCCGAGTTCCATGCCGCGGCCCCCCGGACTCCCGTCCTGGTGCTGAGTTCCTACCCGGAGGTCGAGTTCGCCATCCGGGCCTTCAAGCTGGGCGCGGCCGGCTACCTGACCAAGGGGAGTCTGGTGGCGGAAATCGTGACGGCCATCAATCGGATCCTCGGGGGCGGCAAGTATGTCACGGCGTCCCTGGCCGAGCTGCTGGCCTCCGAACTGGGCAACCCGGCGCCAGCGGCGCTCCACGAGGCCCTCTCCCCCCGCGAGCTGGAAGTGCTCAGGCTCCTGGCCTCCGGCAGGACCATCAAGGAGAGCGCGGCGATCCTCGCCCTGAGCGAAAAGACCGTGAAGACCTACCGCGCGCGGCTCGGCGAAAAACTCGGGAAGACGTCCAACGTCGACCTGGCGCGCTACGCCTTCCAGCACAAGCTGGTCGATTGACGGACACCCGGGGCGTCAGACCCCCATGGGGCCACCTGTAGGTAATTTCAACTACAGGTGAGTTCCCTCCTTGGCCCACGGCCCGGGTCACGTCTGGCCGACTGGGTTACCGCGGCGCCCGGCCCTAGACTTGTTCTATTCATACCTAGAGCCATGAAGTAAACAGAAACGCGGGGGTCCACCTTTCTGTTCAGGCCTGAACAGTCCCACGTTGATCTGGAGAGAACCGTGAAAGCCACGGAACCTGGAGGTGCAACCCAGATGCCCACCACCATGGGAGGCCGGGTGAAGACCATCCGCCGGGCCTGGAAATGGTCCCAGGCGGAACTGGCCCGGGTCCTGAAGGTGGACCAGGCGACCATCTCCTTCTGGGAACGGGACCTGGTCAAGCCGGGAGGGACCTCCATCCTTGCCCTGGCCTCGCTGTTCCGGGTCAAGCTCGAAGCCTTCGAGGATGGCCAGGCGTTCACCTTGCCGGAGCCTCCGTCCCCACCGGACATGGTCGGGGAAGCCCGGAAAGGGCCCCGGTCCGTCTGCCTCCCACTGGGTGGTCCACACCTGCTGACCGTGGTGGATCTCGAGGCCGGGTCCTCCTGCGGCAGCGCGCTGTCCGAGGCCATGGTCAGCCTGGCCGAGGGAACCACGCAGAACCGGCGCGTATGGCTGGTGCTGGAGTAGCCATGGGCGACCTGATCCGGCCGGGCCCGGCTGAGCCCGCGGGGCCCGAAGAACCCGAAGCGGCGGCCTGCCCGTGCGTCCCCGGTCCGCCGGATGCCATCACCCGTCAGAAGGAGGCCGAGCGGGAAATCCAGGCCCTGACCGATCAGCTCCAGCAGTCGCAAAAAATGGAGAGCCTGGGCCGGCTCGCGGGCGGCATCGCCCACGACATGAACAACATCCTGGCGGCCATCTTCGCGGTCACCCAGTCGCTCCAGTTCCGCTTCACCGAGGACCCGTTGACGGCCGAAGCCCTGGCCATCGTGGAGCGCGCCGCCCAGCGGGGCAAGGACCTCATCAAGGGCCTGCTGGGCTTCGCCCGGAAGGAGCGGGGGGTCGTGGCGACCGTGGACCTCAACGAACTGGTGCGCAGGGAGGCCGCCCTCCTCGAGCACACGCTGCTCCAGAAATACCAGCTGGTGGTCAGCCTCGAGGAGTCCCTGCCCACCATCCAGGGCGACCCCGGGACCCTGGGCAGCGCCCTGATGAACCTCTGCGTCAACGCCGTGGACGCCATGCCGGAAGGCGGCTCCCTGGGCATCCAGACCCGCCGTGGGGACGGCGGGTCCGTGCAGCTCATCGTGGAGGACACGGGCACGGGCATGCCCCCCGAAGTGGTCCGGCGCGCCATGGAACCCTTCTACACCACCAAGCCCGTGGGCAAGGGCACCGGTCTGGGTCTCGCCATGGTCTTCACCACGGCCCGGGCCCACGGCGGAACCCTGGCGCTCAGCAGCGAGGAGGGCAAGGGGACCCAGGTGGTGCTGACCCTTCCCGCGGGTGCTGCCCAAACCGGGGAGGGGTCGCCCGTTGAGCGGCCCGCGCCGCTTGAAGCGGGCTTGAACATCCTGGTCGTCGACGACGACGAGCTGATCCGGACCACCACCCCCATGATCCTCCATTTCCTGGGCCACAAGGCCGTGGCCGTGGACGGCGGCAGGGCGGCGCTGGGGCATCTGGCCCGTACGGGGGTTCCCGACCTGGTGATGCTGGACTTGAACATGCCGGGCCTGGGCGGGGAGGAGACCCTGAGACACATCCGGGCCCGCTATCCGGACCTCCCGGTCCTGCTGGATTCCGGCTATGCCGAGCTGGAAGTGGAGCGCCTGGTCGCGTCGGATCCTGCCACCCTGTTCATCACCAAGCCTTTCTCCTTTGAAGAGCTGCAACGGAAGCTGGGGGAAGTGGGGGCCATGGTGGGCGCCAAGGCCAGGCCGGCGACTCCGGGCGGGGCAGGCCTCGACCGGCAGGCGGAACCTCGGCCCGGACCCACCCTGTTCCCCGCCATGGCGCCGGTGGACGGTGAACCGTCGGGAACCACCTGGCCGACCCTCGGGAAGCCCCTGGCCATCCTCATCATCGAGGACAATGCCATCGATGCCCTTTTCATCGAAGGACTCCTCAAGCAGCGGGACCTTCCCTTCACCCTCAAGCGCATCCAGACCCGGCCGGAACTGGAGGCGGCCCTCGGCCGGGGCGGGCTCGACCTGGTCCTGTCGGACTACCGCCTGCCGAACTGGAACGGCCTGGAAGCGCTGCGACAGGTCCGGGCCTTCGACCCCGACCTCCCCTTCCTGTTCCTCTCGGGCGAGCTGGACGAAGAGCTCTTCGTCCAGGCCATCCGGGAGGGCGCCAATGACTTCCTGTTCAAGGACCGCATGCTCCGCCTGGTGTCGGCCATCGAGCGGGAGGTGGCGGAGAGCCGGACCCGGTGGAGCCGGCGCAGGCTGGAAGCCGAGCGCCAGCTCCTGCACCAGGCCATCCAGCACAGCACCGACTGGGTCCTCCTCACGGATCTCAACGGCTCCATCGTCTACGTCAACCCGGCCACGGAGACCATCTCCGGGTATGCCGCGGCCGAACTCCGGGGCCAGAACCCCAGGCTGTTGAAGAGCGGCAGGCACCCGGCCGACTACTACGGGGAGATGTGGGAGAACCTCAGGCAGGGACAGACCTGGCAGGGCCTGATCACCAACCGACGGAAGGACGGCAGTCTCTGGGACTCCCATGTCCTCATCTCGCCCGTCCGGAATGAGCAGGGCACAACCACGGGCTACGCCTGCTCCGGACGGATCGAAGACAAGGATGCGTGAGACGTATCCAAAATCACAAAAACCAGCAAAAATCTCTTCTCTCTTTTATAAAAAGATGCATGGGTAGATAATTCCTCGACCCTTCGCCCTGACGCAAAAAATCGTACCCAACCCAGGTACAGCCACCCCGAACGACCCGTTCGGCCTCGAACGGGCAACAAGGTCATCGACAAGCCTGCCCAGCCAAGAGGAGCGTGAGCCATGCTCGAGAAGGCGCTTGCAACCGAACTGCGGGGGATCGTCGGCCCGGCGAATATGCTCGACGGGACGGTGGATCTTCAGCTCTACCAGTACGACGGCTACCTGGAGGAGCACCGCCCCGAGGCGGTGGTCTTCGTCCAGTCCACCGAGGAGGTGGCCCGGGTGGTGCGGGCCTGCAACCGGTACGACTGCCCCTTCGTGCCCAGGGGCGGGGGCACGAACCTCTCCGGCGGGACCATCCCCTTCAAAGGCGGGGTGGTGATCGAGATGATCCGCATGAACCGGATCCTGGAGGTGGACTGCGCGAGCCTCTGGGCCCGGGCCCAGTGCGGGCTGTTCAACCTGGAGCTCGGCAATGCCCTGGCTCCCCTGGGTTATCAGTACCTGCCCGACCCGGCCAGCCAGAAGGCCGCAACCCTGGGCGGCAACGTGGCGGAGAACGCCGGCGGCCCGCACTGCTTCAAGTACGGCGTGACCACCAACCATGTCCTGGGCCTCACCGTGGTCCTGCCCGACGGCCAGATCGCGCACCTGGGCGGCACGGCTCCGGATCCCGTGGGCTATGACCTGGCCGGGGTGTTCGTGGGCAGCGAGGGCACCCTGGGCATCTGCACGGAGGTGGTGGCCAAGATCGCCCGCCTCCCCGAGAGCGTCAAGACCCTCCTGGCCATCTACGACAGCATCGACGAGGGCAGCCGGACGGTCTCGGCCATCATCGCCGCCGGCATGGTCCCGGCCACCCTCGAGATGATGGACCAGCTGGTGATCCAGGCCGTGGAGGCCTCCCTCCACTGCGGCCTGCCCACCGACTGCGCCACGGTGCTGATCATCGAGGTGGACGGGCTCAAGGACGACCTGGAGCTCCAGGCCCGGGCCATCGAGGAGCTCTGCAAGGCCCAGGGCGCCCGGGAGGTGCGGGTGGCGAAGAACGACGCGGAGCGGGCCCTGCTCTGGGCCGGGCGGCGAGGTGCCTTCGGCGCCGTGGCCCGGCTGGCGCCCAGCTTCCTGGTGTGCGACGGCACCGTGCCGCGCACGGCCCTGCCCGAGGTCCTGCGCAAGGTGGCCGAGGTGGCCCTGAAATACGACCTGAGGATTCCCAACGTCTTCCACGCCGGCGACGGCAACCTGCATCCCCTGATCCTGTTCGATTGGCGGGACGCGGACCAGAAGGCCCGGGTCCTGAAGGCCGGCATGGAGATCCTCGGGCTGTGCGCCGCCCTGGGCGGCACCATCAGCGGCGAGCACGGCGTGGGCCTGGAGAAGCTGGAAGCCATGCGGCTGGTGCTGAGCGAGGCCGACCTCCAGGCGCAGCGGCGGGTCAAGCGCGCCTTCGATCCGCGCAACCTGGCCAACCCCGGGAAGATGTTCCCGGCCTCCGAGGAGGTGGTTTGTGCAAAGTGAGCTGAGCAGCCTCGCCGAGCGGCTGGAAGCGATCGTGGGCGCGGAGCACGTTGCGTCCGGAGTGGCCCACACCGCGGCCTTCGCGGTGGACGGAATCCTGCCGGAGCTGGTCGTGCATCCCGGCACCCAGGAGGAGGTGTCCAAGGTGGTGGCCGCCTGCGCCCAGGCCGGTGCGGCCATGCTGCCCTGGGGCGGCGGCACCGCCATGGGCCTGGGCAACGCGCCCACCCGCGCCCAGGTGGTGATCCGCCTTGACCGGCTGGACCGGATCGTGGAGTGGGATCCCGCCAACCTGGTGGTGACGGCCGAGGCCGGCCTGAGCCTGGCGGCCCTGCAGGAGCGCATCGCCCGGGACCGGGCGGTCCTGCCCCTGGATCCTCCCCATGCCGGTCGGGTGACCCTGGGCGGCCTCGTGGCGGCCAACCAGAATGGACCTGCCCGGCTGCTCTATGGCACGGTCCGGGACTGGCTCCTGGGCCTGCGGGTGGTGCTCCCCGACGGTGAGCGGATCCACTGCGGCGGGCGCGTCATCAAGAATGTCTCCGGCTACGACATGAACAAGCTGTTCATCCGCAGCATGGGCACGCTGGGGATCGTCACGGAAGTGACCTTCAAGCTCCTGCCCATGCCCGCCGACCGGGCCGGGCTCATCGGCCTGTTCCCGGAGCCGGACCGGGCCTGGGCCGTGGTCCGGGCCATCCAGGCCTCCTTCCTGCTGCCGGAGGCGGTCGATCTGCTCGACCCGCCCGCCGTTGAACAGCTGGCCCCCGTGCTGGCCCTGCCGGCCTCCCCGGGGGACGGCGCCCTCGCCGTGGCCCTGGCCGGCAGCCCGGAGACCGTGGCGCGCCAGGCCCGTGACCTCACGGCCATGATCGAGGCCGAAGGCGGCACCGCCCTGCCCCTCTCCGCCGCACAGACCGGCCCGGCCTGGCAGGCCATCCGCGACCTCCTGGACGAAGGACCGGCCCGGCCGGACCGGATCCTCTGCAAGCTCACCGTGCCCATCGCCCGCACCGGCGACCTGTTCGGCGCCGCCGGCCACGCCGGGGCCCGCGCGGGGCTGCAGACCAGCCGGGTCGCCCACGCGGCCAGCGGCGTGGTCTGGGCGCGCTACCTGCCGGGACCGGCGTCGCTGGCCGGCGCGGGCCTGGCCACGGCCCTGGAGGCGCTCCGCGCCGAGACCCTGGCCGCGGGCGGGAGCCTCGTCCTGCAGGACGCTCCACCCGCCATGAAGGAGGCGATGGATGTCTGGGGACCGCCGGGCGACGGCCTTGAGCTCATGCGGCGGCTCAAGGCGGAGCTGGACCCCCGCGGGCTCTGCAATCCGGGCCGGTTCGCCGGCGGCATCTGAGGCGAACGACCATGGCCACCCCCGAACTGCTCCCCCTTTACGACACCATCGCCCAGTGCAACCGGTGCGGCTTCTGCCAGGCCGGCTGCCCCGTGTTCCGGACCACCGGCTCCGAACACTCCCTGGGCCGCGGCCGCCAGGCCGTCGCCCGGGCCCTGATCCTCGGCCAGATGGAACTGACCCCCGAGGTCGCCCACGCCCTCGAGGACTGCCTCTTGTGCCGCGGCTGCACCGCCCACTGCTTCCCGGCCATCAAGACCGACGAGACCGTCCTGGCCATCCGCCACGCCTACCTGAAGCGCCACGGCCAGCCCCGGTGGCAGAGCTTCCTGTTCCGGGAGATCCTGGCCCACAGCAAGCGCCTGGAAACCGCCGGGCGCATGGCCCTCTGGGCCAAGCGCCACGGCCTCACCAAGCTGGCCGAAAAGTCCGGCATGCTCCGGCTGGTGGACAAGCGCTTCCAGTCCGTGGACTCCGTGCTGCCGGTGATGGACGGCAAGGGCTTCCTGCGGGGCAACCAGGCCCAGGTGCCCATGCCCAGGGAGGCCAGGCACCGCATCGGCTACTTCGCCTCCTGCGGGATGAGCTTCGAGTTTCCGGAGGCGGTGGCCGCGACCCTGCGGGTACTCGCCCGCAACGGCTGCGCCACCACGATCATGGACAACACCTGCTGCGGCCGGCCGGCCTATTCCTACGGGGACCTGGACACGGCCCGGGACATCGCCCGCAAGAACCTCGACCGCATGGCCTCCGAGGCCGAGGACCTGGAGGCCATCGTTTCCGACTGCGGCAGCTGCAGCACGCACCTCAAGGACTACGGCGCCCTCCTCAAGGACGACCTCGCCTACCGGGACAAGGCCGCCGCCCTATCGAAGAAGGTGCGCAGCTTCAGCGAGTACCTGGCCGGGATCGGGCTGGGGGAGGACCTCGGCAGCCTCCCAGGGGCCGTCACCTACCATGACCCCTGCCACCTCTCCAACCGCTTCGCCAAGATCACCGCCCAGCCCCGCAAGCTCCTGAAGGCGGTGCCGGACCTGGTCTTCAAGGAGATGACCGAGGCCGACTGGTGCTGCGGGGCCGCGGGCAGCTACACCTTCCTCCACCACGAGGAGGCCTCCGGCGTCCTGGCCCGCAAGATGAAGAACGTCGAGAAGACCCAGGCCGCCACGCTCGTCACCGAGTGCCCGGCGTGCATGATGCACCTCGGCTACGGCGCCCGCAAGCACGGCCTCAAGGTGAACGTGCGCCACGTCAGCCAGATCCTGGACGACGCCTACGCGGCGGCCGCCGGGAAATAAAAAAAGGGGCGTCCGTCCCGGGAAGGACGGACGCCCCCTTCCATCCTAGACGGCCGAGGTCTGGGGCACCTCGATGCCGATCTGCTTGAGCGCGGTGGCGAGGCTCGCCACCGTGCGGTCGATGTTGTGCAGCTTCTCCAGCCCGAACAGGCCGAGGCGGAAGGTCATGAAGTCGGCGGGCTCGTCGCACTGCAGCGGCACGCCGGAGGCGACCTGGAGGCCCACGGCGAGGAACTTGCGGCCGGCCTGGATCTCGGGGTCGGTGGTGTAGGAGACCACGACGCCCGGGGCCTCGAAGCCCTCGGCGGCCACGCTGGGCAGGCCGCAGGATGCCAGCAGGGCGCGGACCTTGGTGCCCAGTTCGGCCTGCTCGGCCTTGAGCTTGTCGAAGCCGTAGGCCTCCATCTCCTGCATCACGGCGCAGTCCTTGGCCAGGGAGTCGGTGGGCATGGTGCAGTGGTAGGCATGGCCGCCCTTGAGGTAGGCGTCCATGATCGTGGACCACTTCTTCAGGTCGCAGGCGAAGCTGGTGCTGGTGGTCCCGGCGAGCACCGTCCGGGCGCGCTCGGAGAGCATCACCATGGCGCAGCACGGCGTGCCGCTCCAGCCCTTCTGCGGGGCGCTGATCAGCACGTCCACGCCGATGGCCTCCATGTCCACCCACATGCAGCCCGAGGCGATGCAGTCCAGCACGAACAGCGCCCCGGCGGCGTGCGCGGCCTCGGCCACGGCCCGCAGGTAGTCGTCGGGCAGGATGATGCCGGCGGCGGTCTCCACGTGCGGGGCGATCACCACGTCGGGCTTCTCGGCGGCGATGGCGGCCACCACCTCGGCGATGGGCGTGGGCACCCAGGGCGACTGCGAGCCGGTGCCGGTACGGCGCGCCTTGACCACGGTGTGGGAGGACGGGATCGAGCCCATGTCGAAGATCTGCGTCCAGCGGTAGCTGAAGAAGCCGTCCCGGATCACCAGCGCCTTCTTGCCGGTGGCGAACTGGCGGGCGACGGCCTCCATGCCGAAGCTGCCGCTGCCCGGGACCAGCACCACGGCCTGGGCGTGGTACACGCCCTTCAGGATGCGGTCCATCTCGCGCATCACCTGCTGGAAGCGCTTGGACATGTGGTTCAGGGCGCGGTCGGTGTAGACGACGGAGTATTCCAGCAGTCCGTCCGGATCGATGTTGAGCAGCAGCGCGGTCATGGGTGCTCCTTCTGGGAAGTGGTTGGTTTGGATGGGCGAGGGGATTTCCAATTCTACTCCTGCCCGCACCGCCCAGGAGGAGGGCTTTCAAGTTTGGTGCAAGGTCCCCAGGGGGACCGGCGCTGGCAAACGCCCGTCCGTTGAGGCTTGAGCCGAATCCAGTCCGGCGATGGCGAACCCATCCCGCACGTCCCATACTTATTTTGGAGGCCCAAATGGGCGAAGTCGCCAAAACCATCCCCCAGGATGCACCTTTCACCCCCAGGACTGAGCTTGGGAGACGTCTGGCCGCCATCCGGGCTGAAATACTGACCTCCGGCACACCCCTTCTCTCGCCTGCTGACCTGGAAAGGGAATTGGCTGAGGCCCGGGGGGGGATCCCGGACGAGGCCAACCTTTGACCCGGTAGCCGCAAATCCCAAGCTCGAAAGCAATGGGCAGGAAGGCCCGCTGTTCCTCCAGAAGCGTGCGGAAGGTTCCCGGCTTCAAGGCCGCTTCGAACGGGAAGACCACCGTGATATGCGGCGGAATGAGCTCGGCCAAGGGACCGTAGCGCAGGCGGAGCCGCTGAACCAACGGCATCCTGCAGCCTCGGGAAGTAGAAAGATGCTGTTCTGGCTTCCGACTGCTGCTGAGAGGAGACACCATGTTGCAGACCAAACAACGCATCCACGCGTCCGTGAAGAAGGCCTACGGGCAATCGCCGCCACGGGGGGCGGCTGCTGCGGGCCGCAATCCAGCTGCTGCGGCGGCGGCCGGGCTGACGACGTGGCCCAGGGCGTCGGCTATTCGGCCGCGGAGCTGGCCACCCTGCCCGAAGGCACCAACCTCGGCCTGTCCTGCGGCAACCCCACGGCCCTGGCCGAGCTGCAGACCCTTGAAACGGTGCTGGACCTGGGCAGCGGCGCGGGCCTCGACGCCTTCCTGGCGGCCCAGAGGGTCGGCCCCGGTGGTCGGGTCATCGGCGTGGACATGACCCCCGAGATGCTGGACAAGGCGCGGCGGAACGCCGTGACCATGAACACTCCCCTCCCTACGTGGCGCTTGTGCGCCGACTAAAGGATGAGGTTTCTTGAACGAAGCCGCTACGCGGCAGGGTGATCAGCGGCCGTCCAGCCTAGTCGCCTAATAATTCTTGCAAAATAAACAGCTTGCAGTCTCCTTGAAGACGGCGGTGTTAGTAGCACCTGCCCCAC